>Ga0209327_1000001_pt1 | contig 54186 bp, 38 predicted proteins | sample TexAe_OM3H0_O2_FD_187946 | JGI IMG/M metagenome (GOLD analysis project Ga0209327, IMG submission 187946) | Forest soil microbial communities from Davy Crockett National Forest, Groveton, Texas, USA - Texas A ecozone_OM3H0_O2 (SPAdes) (version 2) | ecosystem: Environmental > Terrestrial > Soil >...
GATCTTTTTATAGGGAGATTAGAAGTGTGTAAAAATATAAATTGAAGTTATGATTAATTATTTAAATCTCCTATTTCTTTTATAGTTATAATTTTAAAAATTTAAGTCATATTTTCAATCGAGAGATGCTTTCTCTTTTATATTTGGATATAAAAATTTAGTATAAAGGGTCCATCATAAAAATTTATTATCTTATTCTAACTTGAAGTAATAAACCACTTAACATTTTTAATTTTAATAGGTTTATCTTTGTTTATATTTAAAGATATATTAGTAAATCTTATTTTAAAATGTTTTCTAGCTATATTAATAGAATTAAATGAAATTACTTCACCTTTTTCACTAGTCATAATAATAGGTTTATTAGGTTTTTTAGCTCTTAGTTCTACTGAACATTCTTCATTAATTAGATTATTTAAAATTTGAGCTTCTACTTTTTTATTTCTATCTCAGGTGAAGGACTTTCATGCGATATATTAAAATATTTAAATATTTTTTTAGAAGGATTTTTAAGAGAATAAGTTACTGTACTAGGACTAATGTTTATTTGTTTTATTAGTTCTGTAGCAGAATCTGCTTCATAGACCAGAGTTTTATCTTTATAAACATAAACTGTTTTACTATTTGCTTTTTTAATACTTGCAATATGATCTTCAGTATGTTTTACTATAGGATTAGAACCAGCTACTTTAATTAAATTAAGAGAAGGATTTAAAATAAAAATAAAATATTGTTCTAAAGAAAGAGTTACAGCTTTAATTTTAGAGTATTCCATACCTATTGTGTTTATAATGTAAACTTCCAATTTAAAATTTTCTATTCCAAATTCTTTCATGCTTTGATTAATTAATCTATTACCTTCCATTAAAACTGAAGGTTTAAAATAATATCTCAATCTTGTATATAAATCTACAGAACTCCCTACATTTTGATCACCTGTTTTAAGATTAGTCCAAACATAAACACCAGCTATTCTTGTTTTAGTTTCACCTATGTATCCTTTTAAAATTTGTCTTATTTTTATATGTGACTTTATCTTTTTAAATAGAATTAATATAGGTTTAATAATTTTTAGTCTTTCTAATTCTTCCTTACTTATTTTATGTAATAGACCTAGTTTAGATTGTACTAAATTTATTATTGAAGCGTCTGTAGGTGTTCCTTTAGTAATATGTCTTCTAGCTATAATATGAGGATTATTTGTTTCTTGATCTACATCTTTTTCATGAATTAATTCCCAATAAGTTAAAGGGTTTGTTTCTATATTATTTAAATTTGTAACTTTTAAATTAATAGCTGAAGTACTGAAATTAAAATTATGTTTAGGTGTAAATCTATTATTACTATGATAATGACTATTACTTCTCAAATAAATTAAGTAGTAAGGGGTTAATTTTTTATTTTTATTGTGAGATATAACATCTGTATTTTGAAGAGAAATAGCACCTGAGCCTATTTCAAGTACAAATCCTATTGTTAATACAATAAAGAATATCATTGCGAAAGATAAACCATAAACACTAACTTGATACAATGTTACAGCTAAAGGATATAGAATAAGAATTTCAAGATCAAAAATTAAGAATAACATTCCCACTAAATAAAAATGAATTTGGAAAGTAGATCTAGTTTGACCATAAACAGGACTGAATCCACATTCATAAGCTGAAACTTTAGAATCATCAGGTCTATGAGGCGCTAATAAAAGATTTAAAGCTAGAAAAACTAAACCTAAAATAGGAACAAAAATAAATAGAAAAAATAAATTACTCATTATAAATTAAATAAAGATAAAGACAGTAATTGAGTACTATTTAAGATTAATGAAGGTTTTAAAATAAATAATAAGATTGATAAAGTTAAAATAGAAATTAAATAACTATGGAAGTTTGTTAAGATAGTATTTTGCACTTCACCTTCATTTTTTGATAGAATTTTTGTAGAGATAGATTCATTTTCTACTGTATAACTTGTATCTTCCTCTTCAGTAGATGTGTGAAGAACTTTTATAATTTTTAAATAATAAGAAGCACTAACTACACTTACTAGTATAGCTACAATAGATATAAAATAATATCCATTTTGTACTGCTGAATATAATACAAACATTTTAGAGAAGAAACCTATTAAAGGTGGGATACCTGCCATAGAGAATAAACATACAGCTAAACTTAAACTAAGTAAAGGATTTAAGAAAAATTGACTTTTAAATTCAGATATATATTTAATATCTTTTTCCTCTCCACTATATAATATTGAATTTGAATTATTTAGATTATTATAATTTTTAATTAAATAACCTAAAGCTAATATAATTAAGAATATATTTAAGTTAGTTATTGTATATTGAATTATATAAAATATCAGTGAATCAATAGATTGTTCTGTATTAATAGCTAAAGCTAATAAAATAAATCCAATATGAGAAATTGTACTATAAGCTAATAATCTTTTTATTTTTGTTTGTGCTAAACCTACTACAGTACCTATTACTAATGATAATAATGAACTTATTAATAATAAATTCTTTAAAATATTCATAGAACTATCACCAATTATATTTATTAAAGATTGTGTAGCTATAGTTGATAAATTTGATATGGTACTTAAATTTAAAGATTGTAATATTTCTGCATATCCATTTGTATTGATGATTAATTTTGTATCACCTCCTATTATTCCTATTTGAGTAATTAGTTCTAATAAAAAAATTAGTATTGCAATTTTAGGCATAATAGTTAACCATATTGTAACTATTGTAGGTGTATCATCATATACATCTGGTGACCAATTATGTAAAGGTGCTGCTGCTATTTTAAATAAAAATCCTACTACTATTAATATTAAACCTAGACTTAATCCTTGTAATATATAATTGTATTCACAAACAGAAATTATACTATATATAGCATCAAAATTAGTTAAACCTGTATAAGCATAAATTAAACCTGATCCTAATAATATTATAGAAGAAGATAGACCACCTAATAAGAAATATTTTAAACCTGCTGAAGTAGATGATTCTGAATCTCTATATAAAGTTGATAATATATATAAACCAAAAGATTGTAATTCTATACTTAAATACATAGATATTAAATCGGAACAAGATATTAATAAACAAGAACCTAGTGTACTGAATAATACTAATAAAGAATAATCTGTAGAATATGAATTCATAATTTTTGCATTTTCAGTATTTTGTTTTAAAGGCCAAGCAATTAATATCAAAGAACCAATTAGTAATAGAAAGACTTCTATTAATTGAGATACTTGTGTTATGTGGAATAATCCGCTATATATACCTATACCTGATCCAATAGACTGAATATATAGAGTATTAAATGATAATGCTCCGGCATATAAGAAAATTATAGCTGAAATTCTTGTAAAATAAATAGGAGATAATTTAATATTTAAAGATGGAAGGGCCTTAGCCACTATTAATGTTAAAATAGATGTAAAAATCATTTCTTAGCCTCTTTTATTCTAAATAATTTATAAAATGGATATAAATATAAAAATTTAATACTAATTATAAAGTTTAGTTTGAATAATTAACCTATATATTTTATATTTAGATTATTATAATTTTTAATTAAATATTAAATTTGTAGAAGGGGGTTAATATTAAATAAATAAATCTTATTCAGTTTTTTTAGTTTTAGATATAACAATTGTAGCATACATAGCTAGTAATAATATAACACTTAAAGTAATTAATAATACAGCACCATAAGTGTATAAACCATGACCTAATACTTCAATTTGTTGAAAATCTGTAATAATAACATCAGACAATGATGTTACAAAATTGTTATTTACAATAGAATTAATTAAATTAATAGATACTGCATTAGAACTTGATAAGATACTATTTAAATATGTCATTTTATCTAATAAAATAGATAAAGCTGGAACATTATTAAAATTGAAAGGTATAATAGTAAATATGATAAATATAAACAAAGATACAATTGATATTGCTAAAGGTAAATTTTTGGTATATTGAGTACCTGTTTCTAAAATATCTGTTAATTTAATATTAATCATCATAATTACAAATAAAAATAGAACAGCAATAGCACCCACATATATTACAACATATGAGATACCAATAAAATTAATACCAATAAGAATTAAATATCCAGCTGCTTGAACAAAAGTAGTAATTAAAAAAATTACTGAAATTACAGGATTTTTAGATGTAATAGAAAATACACTAGATAATAATGTACCAAAAGCTAATAAATTTATAAATAAAGTTGTCATTGTTAATTATTTTTTATATTTTGTTTAATTTTTTAATTGTTAAAGTTTAATTAGAGAATATTAAAGCTGATACAGAAGTATGAAGAGAATTTAATATAACATCAGGGAATATACCTAAAATGAAAGTAGGTATTAATAAACTAATTAATAGATAATATTCTCTTCTATTTAAATCTTTAACTGGAGTTAATAAAGGTGATAAATTTCCATAAGATAATCTATTATATAAAAATAAAGAATAACAAGCAGAAAGTACTATACCAGTAGCTCCTAAAGCAGCTATAATAGGATTTTGTTGCCATATACCAATTAATGATAATTGTTCTCCTAAAAAATTTAGAGATAATGGTATCCCAGTATTAGCTAAAGTAAATATAAAGAATAGAATAGTAAATACAGGCATATAAATAACTAAACCTCTAATATAATTAATTATTCTAGTTCCAGTTCTATCGTAAATAATACCTCCTACACAAATAAATAAAGCTGGTGATACAAATCCGTGAGCTAAAGCTAATAATATTCCACCTTCAATACCTTGTATTGTATTAGAGAATAAACCTAGAACAACTACTCCCATATGAGCGATACTACTATAAGCAATTAATCTTTTTGTATCTTGTTGTATAATAGTTGATAAACTAGCATAAATTATTGCAATTACTGCCACAGTTTGTACTAAAGGGCTAAAATAATTTGTAGCATCAGGTAAAAAGTTAATTAATACTCTCATATAACCATAAGTAGCTAATTTTAATATAGTAGCAGCTAGTAAAATTGAACCTGCTAAAGGTGAATCAGCATGAGCTTTAGGTAACCAAATAATAAATGGATATAATGGAGTTTTAACTGCAAAAGCTATAAAAAAACCTAACCATAATAATTTTTGACTATCTAAACTTATTTCATATAAAGAAATTAATTGGAAATCTGTAGATCCTATGTAACTATATATTACTAAGATTGATAGTAACATAGGTAAACTACCAGCTAAAGTATATAAAAATAATAAGAAAGCAGATCTAAATCTATCATTACCATGTCCAAATATAATAATTACTATAAATAAGATAGGTAATACACTTTCGAAGAAAACATAGAAAAGTAATAAATCTAATGAAACAAAAGCACATATTTGTAAACTTTCTAATAATAAAAAAGAGATTAAAAAAATCTTTAAATTTTTATTTATATTGGTATAATTAGATAATAAAGCAATTGGAGTTACAAATGTTGTTAGTAATACAAAATAAATCGATATCCCATCTACACCAAAATTTAAATGACAAAATTTTAATTGATTAAATTCCGAAACAAATTGATATTGAGTAGTATTTGAGTCAAATTGATACCAAATAAATAAAGAGATAAAAAAATTAATTAAAGAAGTAGTTAGAGCTATTTGTTTCATCTCTTTTTTACCTTGATCTGTATTCTCTTGAATTAATAATATTAATAGAGAACCTATAATAGGAATAAGTATCAAAGAAGTAAGCATATTAGTGTAAAATTTATATTATTTTCTTTTTATTTAAATCTCCTATAATTATCTTTATTTATATTTTCTTTATAAAGATATCACAGTAAATTTAAATAAATTATTTCGTATTGTATTTTTATTTATTTTTAATGTAAAAACTTTATATAAAGTAATACATATGTTTGATTTTTATTTATTTTTACTCATTTTTTTAAAATTTTTAGGGGTCTTTATTTAGTGTATACTAATTTATAAGTTAAATCAGATTTAAAATTAATGTTATAATATTACAGTACTAACTTTCTTATTGTTCTTTTATATTTAAATTTTATAAAATTTAAAGTATTATTTATATTTGACTTATTTAATAAATTTTTACTTTATTTGTTATTTAAATTTAAAGGGGCCATTAATAAAATCATATTAAAACAATAGTTGTTTAAAATAATAGAAAGATAGATCTTAGTAAAATATGAAATTATATGAATATAATTTTGATTCGAGAGATAATATTTATACTACTTCTCTTTATATTTTGATATTTTTTAATTTAGTATAAATTTTAAGAGATAAACTTACCATTTTTTATCTTCTTTTAAAAATCAAAAAGGAAGGGGGATATAATTAAAGATTAGATTTACCCTCTCCTTTTTAATTAATGAATCAAGTAGAGAATAAATTAAAATATTAAATAATAAATGGGAATTATTGAGAAGCTGAATCCACCCAAATTAAGAAATCTTGAGAAGATACTGCTTCAACTACAATAGGCATAAATCCATGCCAAACTCCACAAATTTCTGAACATTGACCATAGAAAGTACCTGGTCTTTCAGCTAAGAAAGACACTTGATTTAATCTACCTGGTACACCATCTAATTTCAATCCTAATGAAGGCACAGCGAAAGAATGTAATACATCAGCTCCAGTAACAATTAATCTAATGTGGCAATCTACTGGAACTATTAGTTTATTATCCACATCTAATAATCTGAATTGACCTAATTCTAAATCTGATTCAGGTATCATATATGAATCAAAATCAATAGATTCTCCGCTATCTGTTACAAAATCAGAGTATTCATAAGACCAATACCATTGATGTCCTACTACTTTAATAGTTAATGTAGGTGAGATTACTTCATCCATTAAATATAATAATCTGAAAGAAGGGAAAGCGATTGCAATTAAGATGAATGCTGGAGTGATAGTCCATATTAATTCTAAAACAGTTCCGTGAGTTAAATATTTATGTGCTATAGGATTATTTTTTGAACTATAGTAATAAACAGTAGAGAATAAAGCCCAAGCAACTGCAAAGCAAATTACGATTAAATAAAATCCGATAGTGTTATGTAATGTTACAAGTCCTGTAAAACCAGGTGCAGCACTATCTTGAAACCCTAATTGCCAAGGTTGTGGTGCATCGTTATATATAGTATTAAAAATTGAAAGATATAAAGACATTTTTGATTTATTTTTTTTTAATTTTAATCTTAATTTACTGTTTCCTCTTATTATAGAAATAAATCATATTTTACTTACAAATAATAAGAGCTAAATACCATGTGACTCTTAACATATTTTTGATTTCATATTTCCCCTTTATGCTGAAGAGAAGAATACTATCTCTTATGCAACATATACTAAAATCAAAATCAATTTACTTTAGTCTATATCGACAAGAAGATGAAAAGCTCAAACTCTTCCCTAATTAAAAGTGTAAAGCAAAATAAATTTATTAAAATAGATCGCTTAATCATAAGAAAACTAATATTCTTCAAACTAAAGAAGGAATTAATAATTGAATTCTTCAAGTAGTTAACAAAAAGATAAGGTAATCAATTAAAGAATTATGGTTGATACTAAGCAAAGGAATGAATATTTTTCCTTAAAGCTGATTAGTTAAATTATTTAAACAATTGAATTCACCGGTATCTTAAGATTCATCTTTGTTTATTCTTATATTTACAAAAAATATTTAATGAGTTGTAAATATAATCTAAGGAGTAAAGGATTCGAACCTTTATATATTTAAAAATAAAAAGTAAATTATATTTTTAGTGGTAATCTTAAAAATTTCACCTCTTTATTTTCGCTCTATTTTTACCTTCTACTCTAAATCTACTAAAAAGCAAAGAAACTAATTTTAAAAATACATATTTCTAATTAAAAATAGTGGATTTAAAGGTGATAGGCTTAATCTAGGCATATTTATTAAAAAAAAAATATATACAAAATAAATATTATTACAACTAATATTTTTATTTTAAATATAACCTTATTAACTCCTCTTTTAAATTTTTATTTAGTTTTAAAATTAAGTTTAAAATAAAAATCTAAAAAGTAAAAAATTTGAACATCTTCTTATTTTTAAGGGTTAGGAAAAATAATGCTTAATTAGAATAATATAGAAAAGGGAAAGGGTTGTTATATTACAAAGTTTAATCTATAAATAGTTAGTTTGTTTTCACCTTACCTTCCTTTTTAGATTAGAAAGATGGGATAAGTGATTTGCAGTGCATTAAATTTAAAAATAGTTTTGTCCTGATGAAACTGTAATACTATAAGCACCTCTTTTGTTTTTATTAGTATATCTTGCAACATCTAGATAATTTATTTTTCCTTTAGCTACTGCTCCTCGTCTGATTGTTTTTACAGTTTTTCTTGGTACAATTCTATTATTTAATAGTCGTCCAGCCACTTTAATATTTATACCTGATAAGAATGCCGGTATAATATTAAGTTTATTAGTTTTTGTACTACTGAATTTTTTATTTTTAAGTATAGCATTACTAATTATTTTTTTTATAACAATTCTTAATTTAATTTTATTAATCATAATAGCTAAGAAGTTAGCTAATATATTACTATCATTACAAGGATAATGTAATCGTGTTAAATCTAATTCTACAGGTTTTTTAATTAAATAATTTAAAATTTCACATAAATATTTAAATTTATTAGGGAAAATTTGAGTAATATTATAAAGATATAATTTTCTTAATTTAATTCTATTGTTAATATTAATTTTTCTAAATTTTCTATATAGTTTTTTGATTTTATTTCTTCTTTTTTTCCATGTTAAGTAAATTCTTAAATTATTTCTTCGTTTATCTCCAAATTTATAAATATTTTTAGTTTTTAAAATATTAGGAATAAATAAGAAATAAAATAATTGAATTATAATTTTATTAGGTGTAATAACGAAGACAGGTTTACTAATTAAACAAAACATAGATTTAAATGAATCATATAATAAATTATAAATACCTTTAAAAAGTAGTTTGTTTCCACTATAAAATTTAAAACCAATTATATTATAGTAATTAATAGAGATACCCTTATTTATTATATTAAATTTACTTATTGCTTTTAAATATTCAAAAATAATAGGAGAATTAGATAAATTATTACCCTCTAAAACAGATTTATTATTATAAACTACTGGTATCTGATTAGAATTCATAGAGATTGAATCAGTTTTATAATCAAATTCTTTATTTTTAAATATAGATTTAATTGTATGTTCTATTTTAATTTCATTTAATTTATTAATTGAATTAAATGTTTTATTTTTTATAAAAATTTTTTTATTAAATTCTTCAGTTCGATTTCCAGATATAGATTGGCTTATAGGACTTAATTGTTCATTAAGTATTAGTTTAGAATTAATTAAATTAGAATTTATATTATTATTATTATCTAAGGAGAATAAAGAGGTGTTTTTTATTTTATTAATTAATATTTTATTTTGAGAAATTTGATATTCTAGATCATTTAAGATTTCCTGACCAAATTCTATTAATTCTTTATTGTTTTCTATTTCCGTCCCTAATTTTTCTGTGGAGATTTTTTGAATAATTAATAATTTTCTAAATCCGTATTCCTTTCTGATATTTTTTCCCAAAAGATTAGGATAAATATATAAGTCATTATTTACGGGTCTAGTAAATAAAGTATCACTTTTTTTAGTTAATGTTTTTTTGCTATTATTAGTTTTAAGTGATACAGGTTTTTCATTTAATTCAAAAATTAATTTATTTACTCGTTGAAAGAAATTTGATATTCTAGTATTTAATTCATATAATTTATCATTTTTAATTTTCAGTATTAAATTTAACTTATTATCTTGTAATAAAAAATTTTTTAAGTTTAGATTATATAAAGTAATTCCTTTTAAGAAAATTTTTAATATTGGATTACTAAAATTAAGATTTAAATTATTTTGATTATTTAGATTATATTTGTCAATATCCACTTGAATTTTTTCACTTTTTTTTCTAAGTAATGGAGTCCTGAATAAAGGTAAAATTTTACTATCTATATATAAATTTTGCTTATTAAGATTATAATTTAAAGGTTGATACTCTTGTAAAATTTGAGCAGTAGGCTGTGCAAAATTTAGTTTAAAATTAGAATCAAGATTTTGATTTTTTATTTTATAGATTGTCATTTATTATAAAAATTTTATATATAATTTGAAATTAATTTTATTAAATGAATTTAATATAATTTAGTTTCTATTTTTATATTAAAATTTAAAAATTTTCTTCATTTAAAATATTTTCCATTTATTACCAGGAAATTAACTTATTAAAATGAAAAATATGTATCCTTAACTTTAATTAAGATTTTTATTCTCAATAAATTAGGAATGCTAATAATACTATATAATAATTATTTAAATTTAATTATATAATTTAATTTAGTTAAGTTTTCTAATTCAAATTTTGATTCAAAATTTGATTATAATTCAAAATAAATTTAAAAATTTATTTAATAATAACTAATTTATTAGCTCTACCTTTTATAAGGTAATTATACTAATATTTTAATCATATGAAAAATTTTAATTTATAATAAATATCCTTAAATAAAATTTGCCTTATTATAAAATTTATATTAATTATAAACTTTAAATTTAATATATAAAAACTTTAATTTTCTATCTTTCCAAACCTAGTTTTAAAAAGCTATCCCTCTTTCTTCACTTCTTTAATTAAAATATTTAATTTCGATGAAGGAATTCTTTATTACATCTTCTCATTTTAGATGTTGATTTAACTGAACCTTCTATAAATTAAAAAATTTAGATTATATCAAATAATTGCCCTTCATTTAAGATTATAAATATTAATATTTTATCCTCCTCTGTTAATCAGGATTAAAAAAACAATTCATCTAAAAATTCTGAAGGGGATTTAAAAATTATAACTTTTAATAAATTTACTATCTAAGATTGGATAGGTAACATTTTGAAAGCATGGAATGGTATAGGGCTAGCTAAAGTCCATTCTAAAGTATTAGCCGATTGAGTTTCATTGTTAAATTGAGCATCGCTAGTAAAATAAGAAGGTACAGCCCAAGGGTTATTAGAGCTAGCTGTTTGGTTAGCAAAGATATCATAAATAATATAACCAAATAAAACAGTAGCTACTACTGAAACTAATGAACCGAAACTAGAAATAGCATTCCATCCTGCAAATGCATCTGGATAATCTGGAATTCTTCTTGGCATTCCTGCTAAACCTAAGAAGTGTTGAGGGAAGAATGTTAAATTAACCCCAACAAATAATGTCCAGAAGTGAATTTTACCTAAGAAATCATTATAATTTCTTCCTAAGATTTTAGGAGACCAATAATAGAACCCTGCAAATAGAGCGAATACAGCACCCATAGATAATACATAGTGGAAGTGAGCTACTACATAGTAAGTATCGTGGAAAGCTACATCTAATGAAGCATTAGATAATACCACTCCAGTTAAACCTCCTATAGTGAATAAAGCTAAGAATCCTAATACAAATAACAATGGTGTATTATATCTTAAACTACCTCCGTATAGAGTTGCTAACCAAGAGAAAATTTTTATTCCAGTTGGTACTGCAATTACCATAGTTGCAGCTGTAAAATAAGCTCTAGTATCCACATCTAAACCTACTGAGAACATGTGGTGACTCCAAACTAAAAATCCTAAAATTCCAATAGAGAACATAGCATATACCATACCTAGATAACCAAAGATCGGTTTACCTGAGAATGTTGAAACTATATGACTTACAATACCAAATCCTGGTATAATTAAAATATATACTTCAGGATGACCAAAGAACCAGAATAAGTGTTGATATAAAATAGGATCACCACCTCCAGCTGGATCATAGAAGCTAGTATTAAAGTTTCTATCTGTTAATAACATTGTAATTGCACCGGCTAACACAGGTAAAGCTAATAATAATAATACTGCTGTAACAAAGATAGCCCATACAAAAAGAGGTAATTTATGTAATGACATTCCATTAGTTCTCATATTTAGAGTAGTACTGATGAAATTAATAGCTCCTAATAAAGAAGAAATACCAGCAAGGTGTAAACTGAAGATAGCTAAATCTACAGACCCACCTGAATGTGATTGAATTCCTGCTAATGGAGGGTAACAAAGATTGTTGGTAATTTCATGAATTAAATATAAAATTCACTATCATTACTCTCTTTAGCTTTAACTAAAGATCGGACTATTTCTTCATCCTTTTTAACTAATAATATCTACTTTTTAATCATAATTTAAGATCTAGTCTATCAAATTAAGCAAGGATTATTAACATAATCTCTTAATTAGTTACAATTTTATTTGTATAATAATAGCCTAAATTTTTTTTCTTTTTCTTAGATATTCAGTAACTGACATAAGTATTGGTTGTGTTCCTAGTTTTCTAAATCTGATTTTATTTCTAATTTCGTTAAGTTTATTAAAATCACCTTTGTGTTTTACATAAGATCTAGCCCAAACTCTAAATTCAAAGGATTTCATTCCTTTCATAGTATTAAAAAAATATTTTATAATATTTTCAATACTTCTTGAATTTGTAGTAACAACTGTATGATACATTTTTTTAGAACTAGTTTTAATTCCTAGAATACACCCTATAGCAGATAAAACTATTAGATCTAAATTTTGAGTTATTTCAAATCCATGAACTATTCTATCTTTAGATCTATTAACAAAATAGAAACTTCCTTTGGCTTCAGTATATCCTATTAACCAAGCTTTGGACATAACCATATTAGCTTCATTAGTATTAGATACTTTATTATTAACTATTTTCCAAGCTGGTGAGATATAATCCCCTGAAGGAAATTTTGAATATAAATTTAACATTAATTCATCTTTTTGAATTTGAGTTAAACTAGTGTTTTCTAAAATACTATGAGCTTCCTTAAATTTCAAATAATTAAAATACTCAGAAGTTAATAAAGGATATTTATCGAATATAGGAAATATAAACTTTAATAATTTTTTTCTATCCATAATTCTATAACTAACCATATTAGTTTTAGCTTCTTTATTAATACTACCTACACCTAATTGACTTTTAATAAAATATAATAATCTCATATTATATTCATGTTGAGATAACTTAAAAACTAAAGACCAATTTTGATTTTGATAAGTTATAGAAAATGTACCAACTCCGTCAGTAAAACCTACTAACCATTGATAAAATAAATCTTTATTTTGCTTTAATGCTAGCGTTGTAATATTTTTAGTAGCAGCATCGGCAGATAATTTTGCACTGCCGCTGCTAATTATAGTTAAATTAGAAGGATGTTCTACGTTTAGTCTCTGAAGGGTAATTAAATTTACCCTGGCGAATTGTCCCCATGTCAGTAACATTTTTACCACCTTATTTAAATAATAGATTAGGTATTTACTTCCGATTAGAGGAGTTTCTCGCATCAAGTAGAATTTTTTTATTATTACATTACTGTAATAGGACAGCTTATCCTTAACTGTCCATCCAGTACCTGCTCCATTTTCTACTAATGAACTTAGAAGTAATAAAATTAATGAAGGAGGTAATAGCCAGAATGAGATATTATTTAATCTAGGGAAAGCCATATCAGGACTTCCACAGTGAACAGGTAAGAAATAATTACCAAATCCACCCACTAAACCAGGCATTACCATAAAGAAGATCATAATGAAAGCGTGAGCTGAAATGATTACATTAAATAATTGATGATCTCCTTGTAAAAATTGAACCCCAGGAGAAGATAATTCTAATCTAATAAGAACAGAAAAAGCTGTTCCTATCATTCCTGCAAATATTGCAAAAATTAGATAAAGGGTTCCTATTTCTTTAGCATTGGTAGAATTTAACCAGTTCAATTTAAATTAATCAAAGATTAATTTTTATTTTTCCATATTAGCTAACTTTTTTTATTTTTTAATTTTTATTTCTAATATAATATTTATATTATTTTTTTTTTTATTTTGATTCGGAATAGAGGTGATTCGAACACCTAAGGGCTTGCTGAACACCCGAACAATTAGCAATTGTCTTATCTTACCAATGAACACTAATCCTAATTTCTACTACTTTTAAATAAGATTTATTTATTTTTCAAATCTATCTATAGTAGAATATTAAATTACTTTTGAAAATGATAAATTTTCAAAAAATAAAGATTATTTTCTATCTCTCTTTTAAAAATGAAATTATTTTTCATTTTATATTAATTTTTTCTGATTTAACCTTAAATATTTTATTTATGTGATCTAAATAATCATATTTTATATAAATATTTTACTTACAGTCAGGGGGCATAGATTAATTAAAAATGTTATTTTTTTAACTAATGTAGTTCGATAGCATCTTTTAAGTATGAACATACTAATAATGTAAATACAAAAGCTTGAATTAAAGATACTGCAATTTCTAAACCAACTAATGCTAAGAAGATAGCAAAAGGAATTAAAGTAATTACAGCTACAATTAAACTTCCTGTAAATAATTGATATAAATATGTAGATAAGATTTTTAATAAAGTGTGACCTGCTACAATATTAGCAAATAATCTAACTCCTAATGATAAAGCTCTAGCTGAATAAGATAATAATTCAATTAAAACTAATAGTGGTACTAAACCTAAGGGTGTACCAGCAGGTACAAAGAATGAAAAGAATTTTAATCCATGTACATAAAAAGCTAAAATAGTCACCCCAATAAAGATAGTTAAACTTAAACCTATAGAAACTACCCCACTTGCTGTTACAGCAAATGAATAAGGAACATTAGAAATTAAGTTACCCACTAAAATAAAGAAGAATAAAGAATAAATGAAAGGTAAGTATACTTCATTGTGAGATCCTATTTGTTCTCTAACCATTGAACTTAAACTAGCATAAGATGATTCTAAAGATATTGACCATTTATTTGGAATTAATTTTGATTCATTATTACCATAAAAATGTAATCCTACAACAATTAATAAGATAAAACAAGCATATAAAGCTAAATTAGTTAAAGAAATATTTAAATGACCTAAGATAGGAGCATTTAAACCTATTAAACTGGTTACTTCAAATTGACTTAAAGGAGATAAAACAAAGAATTGTTTCATTTTTTATTTTTTGTTTTTAACTGTTTATTTTTAATATTTATAGTTTATAATTAATAAATTTTTCCTTTTTTTTAATAAAGATTATTTTTTTATCTCTTATTTCTATATTCTTTTATCTGAGTTTTCATGCAAAGAAAGAATCTTCAAATTTTCTTTTAAACAGAAAAAAGTGGTTAAGAACAAGATTCTCTACTTAAAATTTAAAAATTAATATATATAATCTCTTTTAAAGATTTAAAAAAGAGATTAACCTTTTCTTATCCAAAGATAAAGATAATTGAGTGGCTATATTAAATTTAATCTACACTTTAAGATAAGTTGGTATATAGGATATGACTTTTTTTTAAAGTGAAAATTTAGAATATCTTATTGGAGTTGAACCAATATACTCTTGTTTCGAAGACAAACGCTGTGGCCATTCAGCTAAAGATATGGAATATAAATATTTTCTTTTATTTTATAATATAAAAATTGAAATGTAGATTATAATACGTAAATATTCAATTATAAGTTTATATTAAAATTAAATAATTAGAAATTAAATTTATAATAAATTTTAGAAATAATTAAATACAAATAAAAATAAAATACATACAGTAATAATAAAATTATTATAATATAGATAATATAAATTTGTTATTAAATAAATATGCTTATCATATCTATTAAAAAATAGATAGAGGGGGATTAAAAAAACTCATTAATTGTTTAAATTAATGTCTAATTTTTTGATTAAAGATTTGTTTAAACTCTATCCTATGAAAATAAATTAAAATTAATTATTTAACCCAAAGGTGATAAAGGGAGAAAATTTTTAATTATAAATTTAAAATTTAGAAGGAGATAAAACTAAAATTAATGAAGCAAAATATATAATAATTAATCTAATTTCACTAATCATAGAGGTATCTATTAAAACAGGTGCAAATACTAAGAATAATAAAGAAAGTAAACCAATTGTAATATAAAGTGAGTAAGTAGTAATTATACCTGTATCTAATTTAGCAATATTCATTCCAGTATTAGTAAATGCTTTAGCTAAACCATAAGGTCCTAATAATTCTATAGCTCCTCTATCTATTTGTTTTGATATAGAATAACCAAGTTGTAATCCTGCAGAAACAATATAATGATTATAAATTACATCGAAATAATATTTTCCATTTAAAAAGCTATAAATTTTTCTACCTAAATAAGTATCAGTTAAACCTATAATAAATTCAGGTGCTTTATTATATAGTAGTATAGCTAAAGTAGCTCCAGTTAAACTTAATATTGCAGGTAATAATTTAATTACAGGATTAAGAGAGAATTCAGCTTCAATAATAGAAATATTATTAGGATGAATAAATAAAGAGTTACCAAAGAAATCTGAACCTACACCAACAAATAAATCAGAGAATATATAACCGAAGAAAATACTAAATAAAGCTAGTATAAGTAATGGTATAATAACTGCTATTTTAGATTCATGTGAGTTTAAATAAGATTGTTTTTGACCATTAGGAGTAGTTAAGAAAACTAAACTAATTAATCTAAAACTATAAAAAGCAGTTATACCTGCTGTAATTGATCCTAATATAAATGCATACATTCCACTAAAGCTGTATTGTCCATATGCTAATTCTAAAATTAAATCTTTACTATAAAATCCGGTTAAATAAGGTGTAGCTAATAAACTTAAAGATCCTACTAACATAACTGAATATGTGAAAGGTAAGAATTTAATTAGTCCACCCATTCTTCTAACATCTTGTTGATCTGCAAATGAATGAATTACTGCTCCAGCTCCTAAGAATAGTAATGCTTTGAAGAAAGCATGATTTACTGTATGCATTAAAGCTACATTATATTGACTTAGACCTATTGCCATCATCATATAACCTAATTGAGATATTGTACTAAAGGCAATTATTCTTTTCAAATCATTTTGTAATAAACCACAAGTAGCAGCAAAGAAAGCTGTAGTAGAACCTATTAAAGTTATTACTAATAAAGCTGTAGGACTAAATTCTAAAATTGGAGAACTTCTTAATAATAAATAAATTCCTGCTGTAACTAGTGTAGCTGCATGTAATAAAGCACTTACAGGAGTAGGCATTGTGTTAACAGTAAATTTCTTTACTGATCGGACTATATCATCTTCACATTAAATATGAAGCTTCACGTGTAGTCTCTGAGGATCCTACTTTTAAAATGTTAAGATAAAATTAGAAATAACTATTTAGTTAATTATATTTATTAAAAATGTTTAGCTCATCTTTTTTAATATAGATATTTAAATGACTAATTAAATTACTTAAATTCATCTTCTTTAAATTTAAATTATAAAGAAATAAAGCAATAAAAATTATTGCTTCTTTTAAATGATTAATATTATAGTCACAATGTTTAATATAAAGAAGATAATTAAATAAAAATATATTATTGATTCTTTTGTGTAAGGAATTAAGTATTACTTATTGTAAATACTTTAATATAATTTATTTTTACATGGAAAGTTAAATTTTTTTATTATTTTTATAAAATAATTTTTATTATAATACCCGATACTTTTATATTGGAAGGGGTTATATAAGACTTTATTATAAATATCCTATACTTTTATGTTAGCAGATTATTAAGATGGATTAACTAAATATATTTGCACTTCTTATTATCATATCAGCAATGTGATGTACATTTGAATCAGTCAATGGTATACATAAACTTTCATATATGTTATTAACTTGATCTACTGTATATGATACTTTAGTATTTACTAATTCATGTAATTTAAACAACAATCTTTGATGTGTTAAACTACATTCTGTAAAATAATCTCTCATATAATCTAAGTGCGATTTACCTACGTCTAAAGTATTTTTTAAGTCCTTAATAGTATAAGATAAATTTGCAAAATGATGCTCACTATTAGTAGTAGGAAACATTCCGTTTCTAAACACTTGTCTAGTTCCGGTACTTTCTGATACATTGTTAGACCAACTAACTATATTATCTATATAGTTAGTAAAATGAGGATTTTCATTATATTCTCTGATAAAATCAGTAGGCGAATAATGAGTAGCATGACTCGTAATGGATGGATCCATATTTGCCATTAATCTTTCATTTAAATAATCATAAAGCATTGTATCATCAGTCTGTGAAGCTGTGTTCACATATTGTTTTCCAACTGTATTAGATATTTGATCTAAATTTTCGTTAGAAGAAGTTGCATTTACACTATCACTAGATGAATTACTATAAAAATAGTAATACAACGAGAAACTTAAAATAGATACACTTCCAAGGATAAGACCATAAGTAAATAAGTTGTTTTCAATAAGGTTATTATTATTAAATAGATTTAACATTGTTATTATTTATTATTAATTATAGTTTGAAATTATTTTTATTAAATGAAAATTAACATCTATTTATAGATATTTCTTCATTTAATATATTTACCATTTATTACCAAGAAAATTAACTTATTAAAATGGTGAATATTTTACCTTAAATAAAATGTTTTATTATTATAATTTAGGTTTCATTTTCCATAAATTCATTTGTTAAATGAATTTATATCTAAGAAAAATGATTTATATCATAGAAAAAATTATTAATTTTTTATTTTAAATTTTTTCTATTCCTTTTATATTTTTTATCTTATGTTAATAAGAAGGGGTTAAAATTAATAAAATTTTAAATATAATATTTTAGAAGTAACATATATATGTTACATAATATAAATAATATTGTTATTATATAAAATAAAACAATATAAAAAGTTAAATAACCTTTATTTAATGTTTGCTTAAATTTTATATACTTAGATACTTTAGGAAAATTACTTTCAAGTTTTAATTTTTCAATTAAAAAATCTCCAATTAATATTGTAGTAATATTTATTAATGTTATTAAAACAATAATAAATCCAAAAATATTGAATAAAGCCACCATTTGTTCTAAAGTTAAATGACTTAAAATAGACTGATATTTTTCTATTATATCTGAAAGAAAACTAGAAATATCTGATTTATTTACATTACTATTAATTTTTTCTAGAAGATCATTAACATTACTATCTTTTTTTACAATTAAATTATTTAATTCATCAGAATAATATCTTTGTTTATTATTTAAAGTCTCTATATTCTCACCTATATTAAAATTTTTAGTCTTTAATTGTAAATCTATATTATTTAATGCTGATTTTACTTTAGATATTTCAAGATCTAACTCTTCAATTCTAGTTGAAGAAGCTTCTAATGTAACTTTAAGATCTGAACTAATATGTTTTTCAGCTTGTAATTGCTGTTGTAATTTAATTAATTGCTCTTTATTCATATTATTAATTTCAGTTAACTCTTTATTATGACTATAAACTTGTCTTCTATAGCTATCAATAGTAATTGCACCTAAAACAGTTGGGGTTAAATAATTTTTTAATAAATTTAATGTTTTTGTCATATCTGTATATATTTTAATTTTTTTTTGTTTATTAAAATACCTATATTTAAATTACAGTTATTTTAATAAAATATATTCGTAATATTCTTCTTCCACTTTTATATCTTTAACTTTTAATTAGTGATAAAAATGCTATGATATTTACTTTGATATTAAGATTCATCTTATTATCTCTGTTAAAGGTAGAATTTTGTTTTTAAAATTTTATTTTTTTTTTACTCTTAAGATTTATATAAAGGGATTTATAGAAATAATATATTTTTTATTATTTCCTTCTTTTAAAGATGAATAATAATCTTAATTTTTTTAAATTAGTCCTAACGACCATATTTCTATGTTACAGTTAATTTTATTTATTATTTCTGTACTTGTAGTAAGTAATAATAATTGATCATATGAATACGAATCTATCATACTTTAAATCCAATTTTTTACAACTGGATCTCCAGTAAGTTGAGGATAAAATTGACTTAAATATGACATAATTTCATCAAATTTAGACAATTTTAACTCACTAAGTTGAGGTACACTATTAGAAGTATTATTAAAAAAGAGAATTATGATGAAATATTTTAAATCTTCTATTTCTTTTATAGTGACAATTTAAAAATTTTAAGTCATATTTTCAATCGAGAGATGCTTTCTCTTTTATATTAAGTATATATTTTATCAAGGGGTTAGTTTGTTATTTATTATTTTTAGTATTATTTTTTATTAATTACAATTAACTTAGTAAAATTGATGAGCTAAACATTTTTATCTTTTCTATAATTAATTAAATAATTATATAATACTAAGTTATAATTTCTATTAATTAAATTATACACATTTTAATTTGGTTTCCTGCTGATTGCCCATTGTAATATCTTTAAGATTTTCACTATCTATTTTACAAATTAGATGAGTACTTAAAGCTTTAGGGTGTTCCAGCATATAGTGAAGTTTAAGGAGGCCCCCTATTCTAAACAATTATATTCCTAATTTATATAAAAAATCTTTATGCATATATGGTTTTACTAATGAAATAACTTTATCCATACTATTTTTAGATATCCTAATTCTATAACTATTGTTAATTTTATTTTTTACTTTCAAAGTTGATTTAATATTTAACTTTTCTAGCAAAGATTGAAGAATTATACATTCTTCTTTTGTAAATGATTCTGTACAAATAAAAACTGTTTTAGCTCTACCGTATGAATCAAAAAACCCATCATCCATTATTCAATAAGCTAATGATATCTCTGAAAACATTTCAGATATATTCAAAGGAATAATTTTTATAAATTTATTTTTTTCTTTATCTCAATTATACCATAAGCTATGTAAAGCTGTAAAAAATGGATGTGTTTTAGTTTTAAAATGATATTGAGTTATTTCTTTCCCTTTATGATGGGGAAGTAAAATATTAGGATAAGGATAAAATTTTGTATCAGTAAATTGACTATAAACATTTTGATTTAAATGATGTAAATAGTTTAAAGAATAAACATCCATAGTCATAGCATATAGACCTGCACCTCTATTAGTTTTAGAGAGTCTAATAGAACCATCACCTAACATATTTCCAGTTATAGTGTGTAATACAGATGTAGGTATAGATTTAATAATAGGTAATATAGTTAAATATTTAATATCATATGAATTATCAAAATAAAAATAATAAAATACGATATAAATAATAAAATAAATATAAAGTTTAACGCCGTTAAAAGCCTCCATACTTCCAGGTAACCAAGAATGAAGAGGTATATTAGCACTTTTAGCTAGAGCACCACCTAATAATAATAATGCCACTAAACTTATTGCTGTTTCATTAATATAAGGTACTAATGAGAATATTACTGAATAATTGAAAGATCCAAATAATGCAAAAATTGCAAAAAATCCTATACTCATTAACATATCACCTCCTCTATTCATAGTAAAGGCTAATATAGCTGCTTTATTTGCTTGTATTCTAGTAAAATAATAATTAATTAATAAATAAGATACTACTCCAATAGATTCCCAACCTATAAACATTACAAAATAATTACCACCACATATTAATAGTAACATACCAGCTGTAAAGGCTGATAGATAAGAGAAAAATCTTTGATTATGAGGATCAGATGATAAATAATCAATACTATAAATATGAATTAAACTAGAACAATATAATACAGCTAACCCTAAAGATACTGTTAATTGATCAAAATAGAATTCCCATGAAATTGACATTAACTCTGATTCAACCCAACTACCTAAATTTATATGAACTGGTGAACCACATAAACCTACTTCATAAAAAGCGATAGTCATTAATAAAGAAGATAAGATTAGACAAGTACAAGTTACAAAATGTGATCCTGTTACTCCTACTTTTCTACCTAGTAATCCAGATACTAGTGATCCTAATAAAGGTAAAATTATAATTGAAAGATACATTATGTTCTAAGTGATATAGTTCCTCTTAATCTATAGTAAGCAACTAGAATACTTAATCCGATAACAGATTCTGCTCCTGCTATTGATATTATATAGATACTAAAGGTTTGCCCTATATTATCATCAAAACCATAAGAACTTATTAATACTAATAGCGTAACAGCTAGTAGCATTATTTCTATAGCTATGATCATAAGTATTATATTTTTCCTATTTAAGATAAAACCTAATATACCTATTAAAAATAATATTATTGATAGATTCATAGTTGATTTATTTTTTTTTTCATTTTAGATACATTTAATAAATGCTAATTTAATTTTTATTTTTATTTTTTTCTGAACATAATAAACCTAATAATCTTTATAAACCTTTGATTATAATTATATTAAGCTTACTTTAATAAATTAACTTATTAACCTCCCTACTATTATTGAGTAGAGTTAAATTAATTTCCATTAATTTGTTACTATATAATAAATTAATTTTTATTTTTAAAAAAAATAAATTTAATCCCTAACCTAGTTAGTTATAAATTTATAATTTAATTAAATTTTTAATTTAACAAAATAATAAGTAATCTATTTGTTCTTAGAAAAAAAAATATCCTTTGTATTTCTAATTAACTTTTTTAATTAATAATTCTATTTAAAGAAGTATTAATTTTTTAAAATCAAAGATTGAATTCTGTAACTATTTTTTTTTTATTACTTTAGAATCCTCATCCTTATTAGAATTAGCAAAGTCTTGGATAGTTCTACCTCTTTTATAAAGGCTAATATAGCTGTTAAGAAGAATAACAACATCTTTTATTTTTTTCTTATAAATAGTACATTATACAAATCATTTTTATAATGTATAAACTAGCAGGGGATATTAGTTTAATTAATTTATCTTTAAATTGATAATTAATTGTTAGTTATTAATTTTTTTTACTTAATTTAGTAATATAAATTCTAATTACTTGTTGTAATGTAAATTGAGGTAATACGTATTTAGATAAAATATAGATTATAGAAAATAATACTATAAAGGCAATTATTATTTGATTAAAAAAATAAAATGGTATTAATTGAGGCATTTTTATAAGTATTTTCTGTTGCTCTTATTTTTAAAGAACTATCTCTGCTTACTATTTCTTTTCTCTATATTCCACACAAAATGAAAAATTTGCTACCAATCTTACCTCAAAAATATAAGTAAGATGGCTTATATGCAAGCTAAAAAAAATAAGCTTTTATAGTATTTTGTATAACTACTATAATATAAATGAGATATTGTGGGTATCTTAAATCAGACTTCTAAAGAATGACTAAGAATTTATTGTATTGATTTCTTAGGTATTTAGTTTTATTAACTAATCCTTATACTTTAGAATTTAATGAAAACAAAAGAAGATTAGATTTAAATAATCTAAGAACTTTAATTTATCATTTTAATGAATATGATCCAGATTAGAAATAACATTATATGTCTAGTACCTTATCTTTTAAGGTTATTAAATTTAAATAAAGAAAAAACTAGAATAACCCTTGTTTTAATAAAAAATAATTTAATAAATTTTATAACTTTTTTATAAATTTTTTTTTGAAGTCCCCCTCTTTCCCTTTATTTGGTAGAAAAATCGACTTTTTAGTTTTGAGATTTCCGTATTGAAACGTATTCTTTTTTTGTTTTGTTTTTTATTTTATGACTTACGTAACTATTTAATATGTTTTAAAAAACCACTTAATATTTTTACACATTTATTTTTACTCAAATTTTTATGATTTACTTATTTAGACCCATAACATAGAACAAATTAGACAATATATTTGTTTACTATACTACTAGTGAATAAATTTTATTAGTACACTATAATAATTGTTTGTATTTATTTTTCTTTAAAATTAGTATTATTTAATTTAAGCCCAAGAAGATTTGAACTTCTACAAATTCCTCATCAAGAAATTATTCTAACCATTAAATTATAGGCTTTAATTTAATATTAAATATAAAATATCTATTTAGTATAACTTAACCTATTAAAATATCTATAAAGTTATTTTCCTTAAAATAAACTATCTTTAAATTCTCAATATTTAGTTATTTTTTATTCCTTAAGAGATTTTATTATATTTTGTAGCCCACAAATAAAAAAATTATTAAAAATAAATACATTAAAAAAGCTTTAAATTTACCTTTATTTAATAGAAAAAGATAGTAAATTAGAAAATTAGAAAAGGTTAAGCTTATGAGTTTACTAAAATAGTGTCAGAGTACATATAAACTTAAGTTTTTATAATATTTCGCTTTTGAATTAATATTTTATATTTTAATTAATTACGGGTAATCAGATTCGAACTGATGACTCCTACTTGGAAGGTAGGAATTATAACCACTTAACTATACTCGTTATTTGTTAATTTATTTAAATTAAAAATTTATTTATTTTTTTATATATTTTCTCTGTTAGAAAACGAGCCCTTCCAGATTCGAACTGGGACCTCCCTAATTGACAATTAAGTACTCTACCGATTAAGCTAAAGGCCCTTTACTTTAATATATTCTTATTTTTGAACCTATTTTTTATACTACTCTAATATTTATAATTTATTTTTTATTTTCTACTTTAGCAGGAGATATTATTAAGCAATATCTGTATAATATATAATAAATTTATATTATATAAAGATTAATTAAATTTTATCATTATATTTACTTCTTCTTTTATTAAAATTTTTATATTTTTAATACTAACTTAATCCTTAATTTAATAAACTTGATTAATTTTAGAGTTATATATTTATTTTTATGTAAATTATTTTACCTTTTGTTTTACAAGAGTGAGGTGATTCGAACACCTACCAGTGATTTTGGAGATCGCCATACTAACCAATTAATACTACACTCTCTATTTTTTAAACTAAATTTGACTTTATATCTGTATTTTTATTATTCTTTAAATTAAAAACTCTTTTTTATTTATATAAAAAAACCAAAATATATTAAGTAATATTAAATTTTTTTAACAATATTAATAAAGATACTAGTACCACTCCCATTTTATATCTGAATAGTTAAATCTCATTATTTCTTAATTAGAATAAATAAATGGATTATTTATTTATTTTTAAGTATAAAAAAAAGTAGCGCAATATTTTATAAAATCAACTCTTTTATTCTTAATAAATTAAATTTAATAATAAATTTAGAAAGGGGGATATAATTTATAAATATATTTTATTATATTCTTATTTTATATTTTAATTAATTAAGCACCTCCCCAGAAGTATACTGCTACAAATAAAAATAACCATACTACATCAACAAAGTGCCAGTATAAGATACTTGCTTCAAAACCTTGATGAGTAGAATTAGTTAATTGATAATTAATCAATCTAATATATCCTACTAAAATGAAAATTGTACCTACAATAACATGTAATCCGTGAAGACCAGTAGAAGCATAAAATGCTGAACCGTAAACTCCATCTGACATAGAGAATCCTGCTTCAGAATATTCATAGTATTGTAATAGAGTGAAAGCAATTGCTAATACAAGTGTTAAGAATACTCCGTCAATTGCAGCTTTTCTATTACCAGCTATTAAAGCATGATGTGCATAAGTAATAAATGCACCACTTGATAATAATAAGAAAGTATTAAGTAAAGGAATTGCAAATGGATCTAAAGGAGTAATTCCCATTGGAGGCCAAGAACCACCAATTTCAACTGCAGGAGATAAACTAGAATGGAAGAAAGCCCAGAATACAGATAAGAAAGCAAATACTTCACTAACAATGAAAAGTAAAACACCAATCATTAAACCGTGTCTTACTTCTTTTGTATGGTCACCTAAATATGTTCCTTCTGTAATTACATCTCTAAACCATAAAGTCATACCAGAAACAGTTAAAATGAAACCTGTTGTTAATACAATTCCACCGTTTAAGAAACCGTGCATATATAAAACTGCTCCTACTGTTAAATTTAATAGTGAGAAACTAAGTAATATAGGCCAAGGTGAAGGTGTTACTAAATGAAAGGGAAAATATTGAAATTTAGTTACATAATTTTTCATTTTTTAACTTTATTTTATTTTTATATTTATTACTGATATCAAGCTCTCATTTCCTTTTTAATATTTTATGATTTGTGGCTCGATCAATAGGATAAATCATTATAAAAAGGAATGGTTTAAACAAATATTCACAACCTCAAGGGATAATGGTATGTTTATCTTGATTACTAAAGCTGAAGTAATTTACCTCTCTTTTATAGAGAGACTTAAAATTTAACTTGTGATAAGATGTAATAAAATATATCAGTAAATATATTAAATAATTAATAAATTTTAACTTATAAATAATAAGTTGTAATTCTAAAAAAAAGTCTAGAGATAAAAAAAATAAAAACAATATTAATAAAAGAGACAGATTATTATAAAACAAAAACAAAAAATTTTTAGTCTAAAAATGAAAGAATTAAAAAAAGAAAAATAAAAATAATTACAGTTTTTTCTATTCGAAAATTTAAGGGGGAATCTGATAATGGTAATCAGTTGTATTTGCATTACAAATATGATAGTTCAAATCTATCTTCCTCCATTAAGCAACATAAATGGTCCCTATTATTATTTTATTTAATAAATAATCATTGTATTAGTTAAATTACTTTTCCGTAGTAAACTTTTGTAATAAATATGATTTTTAATTAGAAGGCTGAAAATTTATTTTGTTCAATCATTAATCCAAATTAAAATTGTTTTTATTGTTTTCCTTTTTCTACTAAATGAAAAAATAACCTTAAATATATTATAGGCTTTATATAAAGCTAGAAAAAAATAGTTAAATAAATTTTATAAATTTTATTTTGTCTAACAAGTTCCTTTTTTAACAACCTTATTGAAGAAGGATAAAATTAAAGATATATTTTAATATAAGTTTTAAATTATTAATTTAAGATCATCTAATTATACTTTATTATTAATTAACACTACTCAATAAAAAATTTTTTAGTAAAAATAAGTTAAGAAATGAGAGATTAAATTAATTAAAAATAAATATAAAAGCCTCGGTTGCTTAGTGGTCAAAGCGCTATACTGAAGATATAGATATGGAAGTTCAATTCTCCCCCGAGGCATATAATACATTTTCTTTTTTTTTTAATCCTATATAGTTAAGCTAACAAATCAATTATTTAAATTCCTTTTTTTTCCATAATATTTGAGAAAAATAAAAATAATTAAAAAAATTAAAAATAAATAGCCGAAATAGTTTAAATGGTTAAAACGTTATCCTTGTAAGATTGAAATATTGGTTCAATTCCAGTTTTCGGCTTAGTAGTAAAATTATAAATATAAAGTAAAATAATTTATTTATTATATAATAATGATAAGAAAAACATTAAAATTAATACACACTTAATAATTGTAAAATTATAAAAAGATTTATATTTTATATAGTGTTTTGAGTTGTAGTTTAATTTGGCAAAACACCATTTTTTGGTAATGGCTTATATCAGTTCGAATCTGATCGACTCAGTTGTTAACATAAAATTAAAATTGATAAGAATTATGATAGTATAGAATTAAAAGCTATTTAAATAAAAAAAAAAAGATATTGATGTATTAAATAAATAATAATATTGAAATCATAAAATAAAGTATAATAGTAGTAAAATAAATTTTATGTTATAGACCCTCCTCTTTCTAAGGTAGTTAATAGATAGTAATTTTATTTATTTTCTTTCATTTAAATTTTTATAGAAAGCAGAACTCGAGTGGGGGAGTGTCCCCCTTTTAAGGGGAAAGTCTTGGTTCAAGTCCAAGTGCTTTCATTTTTATTAAATTTTTGGGTTTATCTGGATTTTGAAATGGTGGACTATCTTGTGATTCACTATTAGGAGGTAGAGGAGATACTGAAGATGCTGGAGGTGCAGGTGTTTTTATAGTAGATAAACGAGACATTTTTTAATAATTAATAAGAAAAGTTACGTAAAAATGAATTTATGTACTAAAAATATATTCAAAATTGAAGAAACTTTCAAAAATAAAAATGCGAGACATTTTTAAATTCGTTGATAGAGTCTTTCAAGGGATTTTTTTAATAATTCTAATTCTACTGCTTCAGGATCATAACAGTCGAAATGATAATTGTTAGTTTCTAATGTTTTTAAGTCACTGATTCTCTTATTATTAGTTAAAACTAAATTATAAGGTGATTTCATGATTTTAATATCAGATTTAAACAAATCTCTTCTCCATTTATGTTGACTAAGTTTTAATTCTTTATTTCCTAACAGTAATTTTTTTAAATCATCGAATTCAATTTTATTTTTAAATCCTTTAATTTTTACTATTTCAGAATTATCATCATGAAGAATACCTCCATAAACCTTAGGCCCTAAAGCTATAAATTCTTTGAAAGTATATTCATATTTTAATCCACCTAAACCATTGTGACCTAGATGTTTATATCTTTCTAATTCCGTAATTTTCTGTGTACATTTAAATGAATCTGTATCAATATATAAAATATCTAATTCTTCATCTAGTAGAAGAGGAGCCATGTACATTCTAGCATGAGCAGTTATTGCTGCAGCTATAGGTACACTAGATTTAAGAGTAACTTCATCTGAATATTTTTCAGTGATAACTAAGGATTTTAGAAGATTATTGAATTCTATTATATCTTTAATAGTTACATTTTCATTCATAGAAAATTTTTCAACTTCAACTTTATCCATAAATTTGTATTCTGTTAATTCTTGTTTTAGTCCCATTCTGCCATATAATGAATTCATAAGAATTTTAGCTATTTGATATAACGGATTATTTTTGTCAACTGAATTTTTTAGATTAAAAAGATATTCTATGAAATCTTTAAAGATTATTTTCTTTTCAAATAAGTAACCCATTTCTATGGATTCAGGTATAATTCTAGTTAAACCATTTGTAATTTCTTGATATTTTAATAATTCAGGTACGTAAACCATTTGATTTAAAAAGGTTCCTGTAGCACATACAGATCTTAGTTCACCATTAATGTTAACTAAAGTCTGATATACTGGTCTTTTTTTTTTAGATTTACCCACATATATTGTACATTTAATAAAAGCTAATTTATCTTTAAGTGTTTCTAATGTTTCACCATTTAATAATGGATTACCTATAAATTTATTAATTTTACCTACTGGCATATATTGATTTATCATTTGACTAGGATACATAGAAACATAATCATATGAATACACTGGTTTATCTGAATATAATTTATAAACTTCAGTGTGACCTCCATGGTAAGCTTTTTTAATATCTTTATAAATATCTCCACTGATCAAGGGGATTAAATCCTCAGATTCTAGGAAATTACTCTGATATATTGCCATACTCAATGATGAAGCAGTAGGATATTTGTGAATATTTAATTTATAAAGATCATAAATTAATTCAGCAAATTTTTCTATTATAACAGCTAGACATAATGAATCTCTTTCACAATAAAGTAATATATCCTTTAATGATTCTTGAAGATTATTTTTATTTCTTGATTCTTTATATAATAGTAAATCTTTGATTCTTTGATCATTTATTTTATGGAGATCATTATGATCATGTAAGAATGTTTTACTTAATTTATCTAATGAACCTAATAGAAGTAATAATGAGTCATGAAATTCTATATAATATCTATATTTATTCCCTGATGTTTTACCAAATCTTATTTTTAAAGAAATAATTTTATTATCTTTAATTATAGGTTCCAATCTAAATCCATGTTGTTCACTCATATGAAAAAATGCTTCCATAATCAAAATTCCATCAAATGAACTTAAATTATGTGCATACAATCTAAATTTATGAAATTTTTTATCAATAAATTGTAGGAAAAATTCAATTAATTTATCTAATACATTTGATCTTAATCTCAAATTAAATTGATTATTAGTTTTTTGACTTGGTATGCTATCATAGATTCTAATATCGTCTATTGTTCTTAAAAATTTATTATAAAAATTTTTATTATAGTAATCAACAGCTGTTATTAATATAGGATCAAAATAAATTTCGTCACCATATTTCTTTAATGAATCTATGTCTGTTATAGATTCAATATCGAAAGTTATGAATTTTTTTTAATCATCTTTTGTTAATGATGGATCTAAAGCTAAATTTTTTAATGAAACCCTTTGATTTATTAATATTAAATTTTTGTACAAGAAGAATTTCTTTAGTCAAAAAATCAATAGTATATTTTTCTTTAGATTTTGATATTATAGTTCTTTCAAAAATAATATCTTCTAACCTTGGTAATATTATTAATTTATCTTTAAATTTATAGACTACTATTGTTGGCTCTTCTTGTAATGAAATAATGACTTCGGTTTCAATTGATGAAATATTATTATATTTAATTAAATATTTAATTTTATAATCACTAATGATTGAGTTATCTGAAGTATTTGTATTTTATTTTAAGAAATCTCTATTGAAAATATTTGTACCAGCGGAAAGTAATGATAATTTAAATATTTTATAATTGTTATTTTATTAAAAGAAGTATAAATTTGTAGAATAATAAAAATTAATTCAAGGTATAAAAAATATCTTTTTAATAAATAAAAATGTAATTTGTTAAGTTAAAATTAATATTAAGAGGGCAGGTGATCCGATTGGTAATGGTGATTCTCTGTAAAAGAATTGGTTAACAACCGTAAAAGGTTCGATTCCTTTACTGCTCAATAATTATAATTAAAAATATTCAAAAATAGATAAGTTTAAATTAAATTAATTAATAAAATAATACCTATAAATACAAAATCTATTTTTAATATTCTTAATAATACTAGTGGTTTTTAATAAAAATAATAAATAATAATATTAAGAAAAGATAATCTCTTAATAATTTTTTGAATTATATATTAGTCTTAATAATATTAGTTTTAGTTGTTTGTTGTGACTAGACTTAAGACTTTAGCATAATGGTTAATGCAGTTCGCTCATAATGGATATTATAAGGGTTCAATCCCCTTAGGTCTTATTGTATTTTCAATTATTAATTCACTTTTAATCTCTCTTCTAATTTATTTTTATTATAATTTGTTTTATCCCTTTTATTTAATTATTCTTTCTCGATTTAGTTCAAAGGGATAAATTGTTAGCTTAATTAAGGAAAAAGGGTTTCCAAGTATTACTATAATAAAAAGATTATTAAATTTTAACAATATAATATTAAATAAGATTTGTTTTTGTTGTTTTATAATTAAGGAAATTTAAATTAATTTATGTTTAAATTTCTACTTATTTTTTACAACTACTAACTTATAATTTATTCTTAAATAAAAAATTTGTTCCTTTTGTTTTTTCTTTTTTTGTTTTGGAATAGTTAGTGTAAGGTAGCTTTGTTTAACTAATTTACTAGTTTACTTTATTACTGCTTATTAATTTTAAATAAACCTTTAAACTTAAAAACAATAATTAATAAAAGAGACAGATATCATCTTAAACAAATTATAATTTTATACTATACAAATTCTTCAATTATTTAAAGGTATAATTTCAACTCACACTTTATTATGATTTTTTTTAAGAAAAATTAAATTTTGTATTTGGATTTGCAGGTTTCGAATTTAATCACTTAAAATATATAAAAAAAATAAGAATTAAAAATAATATCTTTATATTTTTATATTTATAAAATAAAAATGATGGAAGCTTTCAGTTATCTTTTTATAGTCTATTATAAGGGTACTTGGTCGAGTCTGGTTTATGGCGATCGTCTTGAAAACGATTACTTCTAAAAAAAGTCGTGAGTTCAAATCTCACAGTGCCCGTTAAAATAAAAAAAAAAATCTTTCAATATAAATTAAATTCTTAAATTTATATTATTGATATTACTCTTAACAAATAATTAAGTTCTTAAATTAAATTTGTAATAAAAAAATTTTAAGTATTAAATTAAAAATAACTAATCAACGAACTAAACCAATAAATTAAAATAAGAATTAAAAAATAAAAGTTAAATGAAAGATAGATGGTAGAAGACAAACTGGCTGGTCGCTTTTTTTGGGAAGAAGTATGTAGCGTGTTCGAGTCACGCCTACCATAAAAATATAAAAATAAATAATTAAATGAAATATATATAATATTTATAAAACTAATAATAATTAATAGTAAATAGAAAATATAAGGTCTTATGGCTGAGTGGTTTAAGCGAAGTACTGTTAATACTTTTTACAAGGGTTCAAGCCCCTTTAAGTCCTTACAATACTAAAAAAAAATAAATTGAATTAAAAATAGAATCTTTTTTTACTGTTATTAAATATTTTTTAAATTAAATATATTATTAATAATTAAATAATTTTTAATTAAATATTAATATGAGGTATAAGAGAAAAATCTGTGACAAGTTTTAAACTGAAAAAAATAAAATATAAATAAATTTCTATAAAAGAAGAATTAGATTTAGAGATATTCGAGTAGAAAATTAGTAAAGCGAACATGTTGAAATTTGGTAAACAATCTCCTCTTAAGCAGGAGTGGAAGTGATTCCTTAAGAGTTCGAGTCTCTTTGTTCGTATCCGTGTTTCAAAGATAGTGTTAAATTATTTTTATTTTATGTGTTTTAAAAAACTCAAATCATTTAGGTTTGCTAGGAAAAGATTAAATCAATCTCTGCTTTAAATTTCCTTTTTCTTTTTTAATCTCAGATAAATAAAAATATCCAGCGAGATAGTGTAACGGTTTGCACAACAGTCTCATGAACTGTTAGTTTGGGTTCAATTCCTAATTTCGCTAATAAATATTTTGTTTTTTTAAATTAAAGATCTTTTCGTATAGTGGTTCGTACAGCTCCCCTTCAAGAAGCAAGGATCAGTTCAATTCTGATAAGGATCGAAAAAATTTAAAAACCTCTACTTAACACCCGGTATAATTTTTGTTTTTCAGTATAAAATCTTCCAATAGCCTTTATATAAAAGTGTTTTAAATAATGAATTTTATCCTTCTAGTGGTATAACAGATAAAATATTATTACTTATTATTGGTCTATAGGACATAAAAATAGTCTATTTTGATTATTATTTAATTTTAAATTTAGTCTAAAATGCATATTTTTTATATTAATATTTAGAATTTAACTATTCATTGACTTATCTTTAATTTAATAGGATTTCATTATTCACTAACGTCAAAATTCAAAATTTATAAATTTTAAAAGCCCAAAATTCTTTTACAAATTTCTGAATAAGAATACATAAATAAAAGGAAGGGGTTATATATTTTATTTACCCAATACTTTTATATTGGAGGTTATATATTTTATTAAATTACTTCTAATGTCCATATTACTATATTACAGTTTATTTTATTTATTATTTCTGAACTCGTAGTAAGTAATAACAATTGGTCATATTCATATGCGTTTATCATACTTTGTATCCAATTCGTTATAACTGGAGAATCAGTAAGTTAAGGATAAATTTTAACTTAAATATGACATAATTTCATCAAATTTAGACAATTTTAACTCATTAAGTTTATTAAGTTGAAGTTCACTGTCAGTTGAAGGGTTTTTATCAAGTAACGTTTTTCTTAAATTTATTATAAGTTCTATGGGTAATAGTTCTACTTTAGATAAGTTTGTTATATTGTTTTTAATAATATTTTTCATTTTTAACTTTATTTGTTTGATACAAAGGGATTATTAAATTAAATTTTTAGACAGATTAACTAAATGTATTTGCACTTCTTATTATTATATCAGCAATGTGATGTACGTTATCATCAGTCAACGGCATACATAAACTTGCATATATGTTATTAACTTGATCTATTGTATATGAGATTTTAGTATTTACTAATTCATGTAATTGAACCCTTAGTCTGTAATTTGTCATATTTGATGTAGAACAATCCATGAAGAAATCTCTACAGTTATCTAAATATGGATTATTTCCTGAAACAGTTCTTTTTATGTCTCTAATAGTTTTCACCATATTTGCATATTGATGTTCACTATTAGTAGTTGGAAACATTCCGTTTCTAAATACCTGTCTAGTATTACTACTTTCTGATACTAGGTTAGACCAATTAACTATGTTATCAATATAGTTAGTAAAATGTGGATTTTCATTATATTCTCTGATAAATACATCAGGAGAATAAGGAGTAGCATGACTATCATTAGTAGACATGTTTTCAATCAATTTTTCATTTAAAAAGTCAATTAACTTTGTATCATCAGTTTGTGCAGCTGCATCTACATATTCTTTTTTATCTGTATTAGATATTTGACCTAAATTTTCATTAGAAGAAGTTGTATTTACACTATCACTAGCTGAATTAATATTAAAATAGTAATACAGTGAGAAACCTACAACAGATAAACTACATAGAATAAGACCATAAGATAATAAGTTATTATCGAAAAAAGAATAATTATTTGAATTAGTAAGTATATTTAACATTTTTTTCAATTAATTATATTTGATAGCGTCTAACTTACCACCAGATTCTAATTCTATGGTACCAATTCTGTCTTTACTTCTTGTGTAAACTTGACTAAATATATTTATACTGTAGGATATTTATGAATGTTTAATTTATATTTGTCAAAAATTATATCCGCAAAAATTGCTATTATACTAGCTAAACACACTGAATCTCTTTCACTATAAGTCATGATATCAGATAACATTGCATGTTCATCTTCTTTAGTTCTATTTTTATTATAAAGTAATAAATCTAATATTTCTTTATTTTGAATTTTTTGTAATTCAGGATGGTCTTTTAAAAAAGTATTACTTAATTTTTCTAAAGAAGATAAAAGTAATAATAGTGAATCATGGAATATTATATACCATCTATACCTATTATCTTTTGTTCTACCAAATTTGATTTTTAATGAGATCAATTTATTATCTCTAATAATTGGTTCTAATTTTAATCCTAGATCTTCACATAAAGACAACAATGATCTCATTAATAGTATACCATCGTAATTTGCCAAATTGTGTGCATAAAATGTAAATTTATGATATTTTACATTAAGAAATTTAATAAAGAAATCTTTTAATAATGAAATTCTTTCACTTCTAGATTGAAGTTCCTTTTCATTTCTAGATAAAGCTGAAATATTTTCTACTATTTTTTCATTCATATTTTTTCTCAATATTTTTTTATAAGTTTGCTTATTATAGAAATCATATGCCAATATCATTATGGGATCAAAATAAACCTGATCTCCTTCATTTTTTAGTGAATCAAGATCTGTAATAGATTCCAAATCAAAAGCAATAAATTTATGTAAATCTTCATGTTTTAAATTTGGATCTATTATTAAGGGTTTCATATATCCCTTTGATTTATTCATGTTACATTTTTTGACAAGTAAAATATGATTATTTAAGAAATCAACAATGTATATTTCATTTGTTTTAGACATAATAGTTCTTTCATACAAAATTTCATGTTTTTCCAATTTAGGAAGTACTATTAATTTATCTTTGAATTTATAGATTACTATTGAAGGATCTTCCTGTAAAGATATAATTACTTCAGTTTCAATAGCTGAAATATTATTATATTTAATTAAATATTTGATTCTACTATCATTTGGTTTTATTTCATCTGAAGTATTTTTATTTAATTTTTTGAAATTTATTGTGAAAACATTAGTTCCTGCAAAAGATAAGGGTAATTTAAATATTTTTAGAGGATTCATATATTTAATTAAAGTAATAGAATCTTCTTTATAATCTATGTGACTATTTTTTTCTTTTTTTTTTACCTGTATTTTCTTCTGAGGATAACAATATTAAATCTTTATTTTCATCATTTAATTTATAATCAAGTGAATATATATGATAAGAGAAAATAATTGATAGTACTTTAATTTCTTCTGAATCATAATCATCACTTCTAATGTTAAGTAAGTGTTTAAATAAAGTTGAAAATTTTACTTTATTTTTTATAGTACCTTTTCTTAAAGTACTTATAGATTTTATTGAACCATCATTAAATTTAACTCTTAATATAATACCAATAATCTGATTTTCAGTTATTAGCTTATTGGACTCTATTTTATTGAAAAATTTATTTAGAGCTTTAGTGAGGTAGTATTGTGATAAATATTTTAAGCTACAAGGAGTATTCGAAACATCGAATGAGAAATCTTTGAAAAATTTTGTTTGTGTCATTTTTGTTTATATTTTTTAAATTTTAAATTAAGCAATTTTTAATTTATACATTATAATAATTGTAAAATAATGTTAACAACTCTCTATTTATTAGTTATTAAAGACAATGAAAGATATTTTTAAAATTATTTTTGTTTATTTAAATCACTGATTTTATATTCTATATTCGATTTATCTTTTTCTAAAATAGTTATAGTTTTTTTTTTTAATTAGTAATATTAGATTTTAAAGATTTTATTTTTTTGGAAGTTATTTGATGAATACTTTTTTTCTGTAAGAATTTTATCTAAAGATGAAATATTATTTAATTTTGAAGAAATATCTAGTTTTAAGCATTCTAAAGTATTAGTTAATGTTGAAATGAAATCATTTATTATACTTTTCATAGATAAAATTAATAAATTTTTATCATAATTAATTTTAACTACTGAAGAATCAGATCCAGTTGGATTTACATCCATAAGATTTTTATAACTGTTATAAATATCTAAACTATTATATTCCATATTCATTAAAAAATAGGATAGATTATAGTGAACTGAACCCATAATCCATCTTTTGTTAAGACTTCCTCCTCCTATAATAACATTTCCTATTCTAAATAATAATAGTAAATTAAACCAATTTATATCCTCAAATATGAATAAAACTTTATTAAGAATTTCATTTTTTTTTCTTCTTGATTTAAAGTTACATGTTGTCCAATTATATTTATAATAAAACTATCAAAATTTTTGTTTTCTGATAAATCATTACTATAATTTTCAAAAAAATAAGGTAGAGAAAAATGGAATTCTGTAAGATAATTAGAATGTGGAATTACTTTAAATATTGTATCAACATTATTTAATACTCTAATTATAATTTTATGATCTTCAACTATTCTATCATATAACTTTGTATTATTATATATGTTAGTATAAAAAATAGAACTTAAAAAATAGATTGTATTTCTAGTTAAATGATATTTAGTAAAACTTCGAAGGAAACATGCAAATATATATGTTTTTGTTGTTGTTATTTTTATTTAACTTTTTGTTTATTAAGAAGAGGTTAATATATAATTTATTTTTAATATTAAATCTATTTAAAACTAATACTAGGAATAGTTGAATATTTATTCATAATTAATATAAAATTTATTAAATAATAAAACATTAAATTGATTTAATACTTGGTATAAACTAATACAATCAATGTTACAATATTTAATTGCTTCATCTTTAAAATTCCAACTATTATTGAAATCTTTTTTATAGTTATTATATTCAAATTCAGATACATTAACAAAATATGAAATATCAGGAACTTGTCCTATGTAATTTAAATTATTTTCATTAATAAATTTATATGAAAATATACTTTTTTGGTTATCCACATTAAACGATTTACAAAGTTTTCTTAACGACGAATTTAAAATTTGATAACTATCCCTAAAAAGGAATTGAGTATTTATCTAATGTAAATTTAACAGATATAATTTTACCTTTATTAATAATAGGATCCACAATACCAATTTTATTTAAATATTTAAGTAAAAATATTGAATCAAATTTAGCAAAATTATGGATATATACTTTATAATTTTTATATTTTCTAAATGTTAAATCTTTAATTGCATTAATGATCAATGACTCAACATTATAAAAATCAGATAGATAATATGATTTAGTATCATTATCATCATACCATGAAATTAAGAAAGGGATATGATTATTATTAACAATCATAGTTTCTAAATTAAATCCATAGTCACTATTTTTTCAACTAGATTTATAATTAGTGGTGTTGAAAGAGATAGCATAAATTAAAAAAAATATTTAAATTTTCTAAAGGTTTTACTTATTTACAATTAAAAGAAGGAGTTAAGAGATCTAATTCTGTAATTTTTATTATTAATATAAAGATTAAGGAAGGTCCTAGGTTAATAAAGGATATATCATAAGAACAAAATTGATTTTGTGGAAAATCTAGAAAAGAAAATTTTAACTTTTAATTCTATTTTAAAAAATTAAATTTAAAATAAGAAATATAATAAATATATTTAACACTTAAGTATGTTATTTTTTATTAAAAAAAAAATAAAATAAAAGTTTTTTAATATTAACTCCTATATCTTAACTTATTAATTTTTAGATTCAATCAGTTTAAAACTATTTTTCATTATAAGTAGAATAATTACCTTCCACTGTAACCTTTAGGTTAAATAGTGAAAGGTAAGGTAATAATTATAAATATAAGTAGTGCTCTAATTTTAATTGTAAATAATAAGATAAAACAAAATTAAGTATATATAAAAATATAATAATATTTTATATATATTATAAATTTAATTTGTTTTATATTTATAAATTAAAAAGGTATACTTAATTAGTCTTATAGATGTTCTAACTCTCAATTTCGACAAAACTAGAGTAATCCCCTCTCCCCAAAGAAAAAAATGGAAAAATAAGAATTAAACCTTTATTAAAAATAATAAAATGGGACTTAATAACTCTTAATTATTAATATACAATATTAATAATTTATTAAGTACTATTAGGTTTCTTGTATCTCTTATTTTGTTTTATTAATTAGTATTAAGTCAAAGTTAATGCTTATTTATAAAAATCCAGCTGAAATAGTTTAAAAGGTTAAAACATACCATTCATGACGGTAAAAAGAAGGTTCGATTCCTTCTTTCGGCTATCAAATCTTGAAAATTTTTGAAGGTTTTCTTTTCTAATTAAATATGCCAATTATTCATCTATTATTTTAATATTATTAATTAATAATTAATAATAACTAATTAAATAATTTGTTATAACACTATTATAATTATAAAATTATAATATAATTCTTTTATTATAATATTGATATTTAAGAAAACAATAACAAAATCTAGATTAAGAAATTTTAATAAATGTCTAACTTAAAAGCAGAAAATAGTTACTTTAAATTATTTATTATAATAATTATTTACCTATTAATAGGAAGCATACTTATAATAAATTTAACTTTTTTTTTTACCCATTTCAAGATTTTGTTGGAGGAGATATAGGTGGTCTAGTGCATAAAAAATGTACATGAAGCTAAATAGAAATTGAGAGGATAGTAAGTAGAAGGTGGGTGTAGGGTAGGTAATATATAAAATGATAGCTTACATGATAAAAAGGTGAGTATCATGTGTAATAGAATGTAATGGAAAATATTTGATTAAGGTAAAGGGTGGATATCTAAGGCTTTGTGAAGAGGTAATATAAAACAGAAAAGAAATAAGGTGTGATATCTAGAAATATCTGTGGGATAATCAAGAAAAGGATGAGCTAATGTGGATTGAAATAATGATGTGTAGTCTAATTATTTTATATTAAATGGATTTGAGAAGGGGTAAATTTTATTTAAACATTTTACCTAATTTTCAGAATATTCTTCCAGTTAAATTAATTAAAAAATCTAAAGGTTTCCTAATATTTAAAGGTTTATCAATGTGTTGTGGTATATATGTATTACCCACAAGTTTTTTTTGATTAGTTGTTTGAATGGTTACATGTGCAGGTTTAATTGATATATTTAAATCTTTAAATGATTTATAAAATCTTATAGGTAATTCCTTAGTAAGGATCTCACCATTAGATAATTTTCTTAATTCTTCAAAAGATATTGAATCTCTTGGTACACCAGCTATAACAGATTTTTCAATTTTTCTATTATTGTCATCAATATACCAATATCCATATTTTTTGATATCAAAGATTAAACTTTCCTTAATTACACTTCCATTTAATTCATCTTTCATTAAACCTAATTCTTTCCCTACAAGATGTTTTGGTAATTCACTTCCTAAAATAACAGAATCTGTGTCAGTGTAATAGATATCATAATTTAATTTAAAATCCATCATATGAATTCTAGCATAAGCTGTAACTGCAGCAGATATGGCAACATTGTTTTTAACTAATTTAAATTTACTTTCAAGTTCTCTATCTACTTTGATATTTAGTTTACTGATTATATCATTATCAATGTTATCTATTATTAATACTGTAGAGATATTATCATCTATTTCTACTATACTTTTCACAATTTTACAGGCTACTAATTTAAAGAGATCTTTATTGTAAACATTTACTGTGGTAATAACATCTTTTCTTCTTCCAAAGATTCCATATAATTGATTTAAATGCATTTTTGATATGAATCTTTGAGCTCCTCTAGAGATATATTTTTGATGGAAGAAATGATCAATATATTCGTTAAATAAATAAGCTTTAGAAAATTCAATTCCTTTAATTAGTTTAACTTTATAACCTCTTTCTACAATAGCTTTCAATTCTTCACTGAAATAGGTAGCTGTCCAACTTCCTGTTGGGAATATGGTTTTACCTTTATATTTGCAAGGTAGTATAGGTTTTAATGTATTAGGTGTTTCAATTTCAGCTTCACAGAAACCAAAGAAATTATCTAGTTTTATATTATCCATATTAGAATATCTTTTAACTACTTCATGAGGTAAAGCTTTTTTCATAGCCATAGGATAAAGTGAAACAACATCATAATATTTTAAATTTCTACCATATTTTTTATAGTAATCAGTTGCTCCTCCATAATAGCTGTTTCTTACGAATTTATCATCTGATGTTTTTAAAATTGGTATACTTTCTTTCAAGAATTTTGCTCTCAAGATTTTTAAAGATAAAGTGGAGGTTGAAACAACTGTGGTTATATCTATAAGATAATTTTTAATGTAATGATCTTGAGCTATTAACAAAGCATTATATAAAGCTTTAGAATCTTGTAAACAATAATCTTTGAATTCTTGTAGAAGTTGATGATTATTAAATAGTTCTAACTCATTGTATTCTTTTTTATAATGATTGATTTTACCTTTTACTCCAAAAATATCACACAATTCATCTAAAGAAACATTAAATATTCTTTGAGAGTCTTTCCATGTTATAATTTTATTTTCATCTAAGGCATATGAAATTATTATGAATTTGTTATGTTGATCAATAATAGTTGAAACATTTTCAGGTTTAGCATAGATAGATAAATATTTATAAATAAAATATCCATCAAATGAACCTAAATTACGTACAAATATGGTCTTAGTGAAACTTTCGTTTTCTAAAAAATTGAAAAATTCAAACCATAAATTTTTAATAGCTAGTTCAATTTTTATAGATCTATCTAACACAAATATTTTAGATGATTTACCATAATTAACTATTGATATAGCAACAGGTATTTGTTTTCCATTATATTCCATAGTTTCAATATCCATAGTAGCAAAGCTATCCGCTACCACTCCTAATAAGTTAGATTTTTTATATGGTTTTATTAATTCTGAATTTTTATATGATTTTTTTAATTCATTTTGAATTGAAGAAGTGTAGAAGTTTCTTTTAGAATTTGGGATTGTCGTTGACGTGCGAGATTTATCTTGTACGGTTAAGGTTGATCTTGTAACTTTTATTTGTTTATTTTCTAAAATATCAGCATTCCAGACTTTAACTATGAAATATGGTATCACATCTATAGGATATTCATCTTCATAATTTTGTATCATTTTTGAATCTTTAACACTATTGTAGAAATCTATGAATTCTGTATTTTTATCTATTAAAGTATTGTAATGATAACCATATTCGGTCCCATTGATTAAAGCTGAAGTTATTAAGATTTTTTTATTTGAAAAATTTTTGAATCTTTCATTATTTGTTAAAGTGTAAAATATTGATTCTAGTGCTTGATAATGATCTTCTAAATATTTGTTTGACAAACAGTTGAAAGTAATTGAAGATAATCATATTGATCTACTATACCTTTTATCCAATCGGTTATGAATGGATCTGATGTAGTTGTTGGATATTTTTCATTTACATATTTTAATATTTCATTTAATTTAGTCTCTCTTATACTTTCAATATTAAATTGTGGTATAATATTAGAAGTATTTTCTATAGGTGAAGATATATTAGATTTCATACTTTCAATTACTTGTCTAAGGAAATTAATTTCACTACTATGACTTTCTGGATTAGAAGAAATAATAGTTGGAACACTGTCACACCATTTTTGAATATGTTCTAAAAAGGCTGGTCCTTTTGGATCATTTGCTAGTAAATTAGCAAATACTTCAGGTTCCATTTCACCTAAGGATGTTACAGGAGTTGCATCATTATAAAGTAACTCATTCATATAATCATATAGCTTTTTAATATCAGTTTGTACTCCTGTTTCAAGATATTCACTCATGGTATCAACTAATTCTTCAGTTTTTACCTGAGGAATAGAAAGATCTTTGTTAGTATTAATTGAAATTTTATTAATTAAAGATTCTCTTAATATATTATCATAATCAGGATTGTCTTTTAAAGATAAAGTTTTCAAAACTTTTGATTCAGACGGTGATACAAAACCAACACTATTACTATAGGCGTAATAGATAGAGTAACTTAAAATAGATAAACTACCTAGAATTAGACCATAAGTAAATAAGTTATTTTCAATAAGGTTATTATTATTAAATAGATTTAACATTGTTATTATTTATTATTAATTATAGTTTTGAAATTATTTTTATTAAATGAAAATTTTAACATCTATTTATAGATATTTATTCATTTAATATATTTACCATTTATTACCAGGAAATTTAACTTATAAAAATGGTGAATATTTTACCTAAAATAAAATGGTTTATTCTTATAATTTAGGTTTATTTTTTATAAATTCATTTGTTAAATGATTTATATCTAAGAAAATTATAAATTTTTATTTTTAAATCTTCTATTTCTTTTATATTTTTTTATCTTATGTTAATAAGAAGGGGTTAATAATAATGAGAAATTAATATAAATTATTGTTAATAAAATAAATACAATTATAATTATATTGAATGATATATAATATTTTTGAAATTTTCTTCTAATATTAATAAAATTAGCAATTTTAGGATATTTTTCTTCCAAATTGAAAAATTTAATGAAATTTTCTCCTAAAAATATAAGCAAAATAGAATACAAAGATATAAGTATAAAAATAGAACCAGAGATATGAAGAATAGCAAGTGTTTGTTCAAAATTTAATGTTGAAAGAAATTGATTAATTGAATCTATGAAATTATTTCCTATTAAAGAATTGCTTCCAGAACTTCCATCTTTAGAATTAATTATATTTTGTATATTTTCAACTAAAGATTTATTACTTTCTTTCGTTAATTCTAAATCTTCTATTTTTTTATTTGCTATTTTGTCATATTTATCTTGTAATTCCAAATTTTTCAATCTTTCTAGTTCTAATTCTTCTTTAATTCTTCTAGTTTGATTATTTTTCAAAGTATTATAAGCAGCTAAACCAAAAGATGTTAAACTTAAAGCTTGAAAGATTCTAGTTGTTTTCATTGAATTAAAAATAATTATAAATGATAGCGTCTAACAATTCCTAAATTTTAAATTATTACTTAATAATTAAAGATAACTAAATTGTATCTTTATTTTAGGAATCAAAATTTGGTCTACTTAATTATAACTTGACCAGATATATTAATAATTAAGATGAAGTAAACTTCATATGTAACACTGTCCTTGAAACAAAACACAAAGTCCCAATCTAATACATTATCTAACTTTGCCTCTTTTATATTTAATTTTATATTTTTATTAGTGGATTATTAATATTATTTTTTAGAAAGTATTTATTATTAAAATATCTTCGAACATAGATAATCGAACTATTAAATAATAAAATAATTATGTAACCACTTGTTCGCTATTTTTTGTATTAAAATTTTTTATTATTTTCTCTTTTACAGGAGTTCTTTGTCTATTCTTATAAATAGACAAATTAGTTTAAAATTTCTCTTAATATCTTTTACAGGAGGACCAAAGGGTTAATTAGATTTAAATTTAAAACTGATTAAATTCTGTAATGCTTTTAGAATAGTTATTGTAATATTTTTTATAAGAAAAAATTGAGCAAGATTTATTGTACTAACAAAGGTTATTTTGTTATTTCTTATTTTCTTATTTTTTAATTATTTTTTATTTAATTTATTCTAATTATTTAATCTTATTTTAGACACATTTAATAATTGCTAATTTAATTTTTAGGAAATAATAGAATTATAACCTCTTTTAATAATATATATATATTAAAAAAAAATATTAGTTTAATCACTCACCATTTTTTCAATCCACAGTTTAGAATATCTCTTCCTTCTTTTCTTTTCATGATGCCAGAGTTACACACCCTTTACCTTAGATTTTAGATTACCTTCTTTTCAGCCACACACCTTATTACCTCAATCTACAATTTAGACATTTACCTTTTTTTTTCAACTTGAGTTCATCTTACACTTTAGACAGACAAGCTACTCTTCTACACACACTTGACATCTAATATTTTTACCTTCTTCTTTCGCATGTCCCCTATTTTAATGACCCCCTTTATTTTTCGGTTTGTTATAAGGAAAAAATAATTTTTAATATCCAAGTAAGGAATTAGTAAATAACATTTTGTATGTTTTTTTCGCTGAAGGGTAGATGCCCAAAATTGAAATTGTCTATAAAAGAAAAGGTAATTATTTATTGGAGTAAAATTTCACTTATCAAATATTGGTCAATTTTACATATTTTACCCGCCATTCACATAGTACATGATTGTATATATATAGTAAATTATTTATTTTTTTGGAACTCTTACTACTATAAAACAAGAAAATACAGTTAAATTAAATTTATACGAAATACTATAGACTAGAGTAATGGAGAGGGGTTATAAAAATATATATTATTTTAACTTAGAATTATTAAAATAATTAAATAAATTATGAGTAAAGTAATAAGAATCCCATCATTAAAGCGAACAATCCTGTAGCTTCTGCTAAAGCGAATCCTAAGATTGCATAAGAGAATAATTGCCCTCTAAGTTGTGGGTTTCTAGCTGTAGCTAAAATTAATGAACCGAATACAGTTCCAATTCCTGCTCCAGCTCCGATTAATCCTGAACAAGCTAAACCAGCTCCAATATATTTTGCTGCTGCTAACATATTTAGGTAATTAATAGTATAATGATAGCGTCTAACATATTAAAAATTTGAAGAAAAAACTAAATATAAAAAATTTAGTTTTTAGTTTTTTAATACTCTTTTAATTATAAATTAATAATAAAAAATATTACTAATTAGCAGTATTCAACTTAATCTAGCCCTTCCTTAAGATTAAAGGCCTTATTTATCCTTCCCCCCTTAAGGATTGAAATATATTTAGAAAGGATATGATAAGATTAGAATAGGTTGAAAATTTTATATTTTTTTTTACTATATCGTTTGTGCAATTAAAAAAATAACAAATTTTAAAGATTAAGATTTTATATAATCTTATTTTTATAATACGAGTAAAGAGACTTGAACTCTTACAATTAAAAAATTATGAGTTCCTAAGACTCACCCGGCTACCAATTTCGGCATACTCGCCTAGTAACTTTAAATTTATAATTATATAATATTGTATTATAATATATGATATTAAATAATTAATAAAAAACAAGATAAAGATAAAATTAAAATTAGTGTACCATAGCTATTTAACATATAAACGAAGATTAATTATTGAATATAGTCTACTTTTATTTTTATAATAACTAATTATTAAAAAAAGGATATAAATATTTCATTTCAAGTGCTCTATCTAGATCTGATACTAATTGTTATTTGTATATCTTGTTTTGTAACTCTACTTTTTATTAAACTATATTTAATAAAAAATTAGTTCAGTATTTTTGTATTTTTAATCTTTGACAATTATTAGAATTTTTATATTCTTCTTAAAGTTAATAACCTTAAAACAAATAAAAAACAAAACAAATACCTTTTATTTTTGATCTTTTCTCATAAATAATAAATTATATACCAGGTAACTCTAAGTTTTAATAAAGTTAATTAGTTATATAGAGGTCTTTGTTGTAAGTTAAAAAATATATATAATTTAATATAACTATAAAAATTTATAAAAATAAGGAGTAGAGTAATCGAAACTCTGTCTGTAAAGTGTAAATTTACTGCTAAACCACTCAGCTAACTCCTTTTATTTTAATTAAGACCTCCCTCAAAAAAATTCCTTAAGGAACAATATTTTTTCTATCAATTCCATTCTCAAAAATAGTAGAGCTTATTTTAATTAACTGTTGTGGTGACTTTTTTTCTTTTTATTTTAAATAGAGAGGGGGTTAAATTCCGATATTTTATTTTCCAGCAGCACTTTCCAGTACCACTACCTTGCTATGACTTTTGAAATGTTACTTAATTGAATTAACTGATACTAATTAATTTAACAAAGGTGTTTTTTTAATAAATGACTAAATTACAATATAAAAATATAATAATTAGCATAGAAACTACACTTTTTATCTTATTACAGATAAAATTTAATAATATTTTTTGCAGATATTATTAAATTGTGTTTTCCTTTGTTTAAGATTTAACCTTGTGGCAGTTTCCCCCAATTTAAGCTCCTTCCCAGTGACAGACAGTTAGTTCATCCCGAATTCCATCTTCACCGTTGCGTAGTGATCAACGATTACTCGAAATTCCTTCTTCATGTCACCGAATTACAGGCAACAATCCGTTTATAATTTAATTATTTAACTTTCTTTAATGATTAGCTAATCCTTATTACCCTATTATTTAATATAAAAATTAAATATTAATTGATTTTATGGATCTAATCCACAAGTATTATAAGGGTTTGGTTTTGCATCACTTTGTAAAAATTTTTGTAGCACGTCTATAGCCCAGTTCATGAGGATCATAACGACTTGTCTTAGTCCCAAATGAAAATATATAAAATTCATAAATTGTTAAGTATAAATTAACAACAGGGATTGCGTCCGTTAGCGGAGTTAACCTAACTTCTCAAAACACGGACTGACGACAGCCATGCAACACCTGTAAACGAATAATCTAATATATAATAAATAGATTACTACTCATTCTGTTACTTATTTAAAAGTTCCTAGTTTTTTTATTTCTAGATACAGAATGGCTATGCAAGAACTGGTAAGGTTTTACGCGTACTATCGTATTAAATAACATGCTCCACTTCGTTTGCTTCGAGACCGACTAATTTTTTTGGTTTCAGTTTTGCAACCGTACTCGCAAGGCGGAATGGTTATCGCGTTAGCATCGTTATCAGTTTTTATTAAAACTAACAAACCACCATTCATCGTTGACAGTGAGAGGTATCTGGGTATCTAATCCTATTTCCTATTCTCACCTTCGTTTCTCAGCGTCAATCAATAGTAGATAAAAGCTTTCACCTTTAGTATTCCCCTTAGTATCTATGGATATCATCCCTACTCTAAGTATTATTCGGCTTACCCTCTATTTGATTCTAGCTTTTATTGTATTTTATTTAACTGAAATTTTTATCAGAGCTAATTTAAATAAAATAGTAAAAGCAGCCTACAAACCCTTTACGCCTGATAAAGACGATTAACGTTAGCGTTTCTGGTCTTACCGAGTCTTCTGGCACCAGATTTAGACAACACTAATAGTAAGGTAATATCAATTTTTTCCCTTACCTTATCACATTTAACACTTTTATGTCTCTTGTGATTTCAGTTAGCTAGTTCACTCTTGCGAGCATTGACTAATATTCTTGACTGCTGGTAGTTTACACTACTTGGGGCATTTCACTCCCAATGTGGCCATCTGTTCTATCAAACATGGCTTTTGATCGTAGGCTTGGTAGGCCTTTACCCTACCAACTACCATTAAACAAAATAAATCGAATCTTATAGCAGAAATTTTCCTTTCTTGATAAATAGCTAATTTATCTTTTTACTTGTTCTTACTGAATAATAAACTACTTATCTCTTAAAAAAAAAAGATTTATAATTTATAATATTCTAATAAGTATCCTTCACTATAATCCATAAATAGTAAAATGGATTTATTCCAGAAATAAAAATATCTTCGAATTAAGAAGACTATAAGGTATCTGATTTACAATACTCACCTTTACACCTTATTCTTATTGGTATTATATTAAATTTTATTACTATTTTTATATTTTTAACATAAAACCTTATAAAAACAACGATTTGCATGTCTCAAAACTACTGAAAAACGTTCAATCAGAACCAAAATTAAATTCATCCTGATAAATTTAGATAATAATAATTATCCGTATTTTATTTGCTTAACGCAATATTTATTAACTCTTTTAAAGAAAAATATTTTTTCTTTTTGATTATCTTTTTTTATTTTTCTTTTTATTTTTTATTTTTATTTGTTTAGGTTAAATTTATTTTACTTGACTTGTTATTTTATCTATTCTAAAATATTTAAAAATTTTATCAATTTTTTTAATCTTACTTTTCTAATTAAACCCTAAATATATCAAAGATTAAAAAATTAAAATGAATGATTAAAAAGAAACAGATCTATTATTAAATTTTATTCATTCTAGACTCAACTAATAAGAGCAAGTAGAATAGATGTATCATATTTAAGATAAAAGGAATTACAACTTATCCTATTATAATATTTATCCTGTATAGACTGACACCTTTCAATAGAAAAACTACTTAAAATTTTTATTAAGGTTTCTATTAAATCTTATTACTCTTATTTTAAATTTCATATAGATAATAAATAATAATTTATTCATACTTCACCTACTTTTAATTATAAATAATTTGATTAAAAATTAGATAGAATTAAGATAGCAAATTACGGAATATAATAAAATAAAGTTTAATTAATATTTTAAGTAAGAAAAGATTAGAAACAGTATTTAAATTAAATTTTATAATACAAATTAAATTAAGTAATATAAATTTAATTTATATTTAATTTTTTTTTCAAGGGTAAAATCAGAGAATCGAACTCTGAACATCGTCGCCACAAAACGTCATTTTACCATTAAACTAAATTTACCTCTTTTATATATTTTGTTTAGAATTTTATTCTGTACAGCAAATTTGAAAAATTTTCAATCTTTACTTAGTATATTAGCTCTTGTAACTAGAAAATTGAACTATAAAAATAAAAATAATTACAAGTTAAAAAAATAATTATAAGTTTAATTAGATTAAGATTAAAAAATATAAAAAATTTTTCAAGAATCAATTCCTGCTTATTTGTTTTAAAGAAGGGGTTGTTAAAAAAATTATTTGTTTAAAGCTGTATCAAATAATGTATTTTCAACTAATCCAATTATAGGTACAATAATTAAGAACCAAGCAAAGTAGAAAGCTGTAGCTACTTGACCTATCTCTACATATGGAGTTGTAGGGTGTTGAGAACCTATCCACATTAAAATAATGAAATCAACAACAAAGAACCAGAAAGCTAATTTCATAGCAGGTCTAAATTGATTTCCTCTTATTCTAGAGAAATCTGCCAATGGTAATATTAATAAAATTAATAATGAACCAAACATTGCGATTACTCCTAATAATTTATTAGGAATTGATCTTAAAATTGCATAGAAAGGTAATAGATCATATTAAATATATTATATTTTGATTATATCAGAGTTTATTTTATAAAGCATATCTTTAAGCATAAACTGAGATATATTAGATCTTAACAATTCCATGCTTTCTTCCCACACATAAAATTTTTCTCCTTTATTGTGCTTATGAATTGAACATTTTAAAGTATTATTTCCAAACATATTTTCTATCGTTCTTTTTAAATTTAAAATATCTTCGTGAGTAAATCCATAAGTATTTAAATATAATCCTTTATTCTGAATAGAACCGTCATCCATAATTCAATAAGCTAACCCAATAGGAGTAATTAAATTTTGTATATTTGAAGGGACTATTTTAATATTTTCTGATTTAAAAAATAGATTTTTATAATAATTAAAACATGGAAATGCTAATGTAGCAAAAGTTAAGGAACTATATCTTACTTTAGTTCTTTTATCTAAATGAGATCTTTCTTTAAGTTTAAAATCTTCAGATAAGAAAGGTTTAAATAATTCTAAACATGATTAAAATAATTAAAATGATGTTTTCTTAAACTACTTTGACTATAAATAAATCTAGAATTACCTTTAACATATCTTTTTTTGAATATGGCCATCACCTAGTAATAAACCTATCATAATTTCACTTAAAGGTTTTTCAATAATTTTTTTAGATCTATCGAGTTTTGTGATTCTTTTTGTAGATATAGTTGAATAATTTTGTGTACATACTAAACTTATGGAAGTTATCAGATCAATTTAAATATAATATATTTCCCATTATTTTTCAATAATGGCTGGACTATATCTTCATCCTTTATTTTATTATAGTTAATATAATTAAGGAGCTTTACGTGTAGTCTCTGAGGTTCCTACTAGGCAATTTTTATGCCGTTGGTTACCTGCTGATTGTCCATTGTTACATACTTGAAATTTTTACCATATATAACAGTAACTATACGGTTATCTAAGATTAAACTAACTTCCCTTGCATCTCTAATAAATACAAGTTAGTAAAACTATTTAGTTATTTAATAAATATAAAAATGTTTAGGTCATCTTTTTAAATATATATACTTTAATGACTAATTGAATTACTTCAGTTCACCTTCTTTAATTTTAGATTAGAAATATTATACAATAATAAATTATTGCTTCTTTTATTAATATTACTAATAATTAATATACCCAATATTTTTATATGGGAAGGGGTTATATATTTTATTATAGAATGCCTAATGCATCTTTTAATTTAGCTAAAAATTATATTCAGTTGAAATATTTATTAATAATAATACAGGATCTCCTATAGAATCAATCCATTTAGCTCTATTTTCAAAATAGTTAGCTAATTCCGGATTGTTTCTATATTCTCTTATGAAATCAGTAGGACTAATTTCACCAAGAGACATAGTAGGAGTTGTATTAATTTAAAGAAAATGATTAAGAATATTAAATAATATTTCTACGAAAGTGGGTACAGGAGTTTCATCTAAAATAAAATCATCAATATTATTTTCTGGTAGGAAATCTGGTAATAGTCCTTCTTCAGTAGGTACTCTTGGTTCCTCTAAATTCACCCCACCAATAGGTCTTCCTTGAAGGAAATCTTGTAATAATTCTTCTTCAGTGGGTGCCTGCATATACTCTAAATTATTATTATCAGTATCAAAATTTTGATCTGCATTGTTATTAATTACATTATTTGTAGATGAAGAAAAATAGATTGTTTTATATCCTAGAGGAATACTTTTAGTCATAAAACAATACATAGAATAGCTGAATAAGGTTATACCTAAACCAACTAGAATAGAAGTATTCGTGTCAAGATTTAAATTTTGTATTATAGTTATCATAGTTAATTTTTTAATTTAATTTGAAATAGTTTTTGAAATTAATTTGAAATTAATTTCAGTGTAAGATACAATTGCCAGTTATATAAAATAACTTATTATGTATGTTTAAATGAAATATCACTAAACTTTCATACACTTTTTTATACATTCAAAGATATTAAATATCCAAAAATGTATAAGTTATTAACAATAAAATTTAAATAATCCTATAACAATATATCTTTAATAGTGGATTAAAAAGATAATATTAATTATAGAAGTATTGTAGGTAAGTTAATACGTTACAAACAAAGAGACTCGAACTCTTAAGGAATCACTTCCACTCCTGCTTAAGAGGAGATTGTTTACCAAATTTCAACATGTTTGTTTTATTATTTTTTGATTAAAAATAAAAATTCTATTATTAATTTTTAATATCAGAGATTAATTTAAGATTTTATGTAATATTAGTGGTTGATATATAATATTCTTTTAATAATAAAAATTTTATAACTATATTTTATTTTCATAATTTATATAATTTTCTATCAAGAAAAAAGATTTGATTTCAATATATGAGAAAGCAATCAGGGGGATAAGAATATTATAATTCTATTCTTTTGTATTATTGATGAATTAACTTAGTAAAAATGATGACCTAAACATTTTATCTATTACTATAACTATTTAGTTAGTTATGAAATACTAAGTTACAATTTTTATAATCTAAGATATATAACCTGATATGGTATTCAAGTCTTTAGGAGTTTCCAGCATATAGTAAAGTTAATTATTCTTAAGATTACTCTTAAGCATGGCATCTATCATACCATTCTGGAACAATTGAAGGTGGAGTTACCATAGGATCAGCCGGTATATAATTATCTGAGTGTCCTAAAAGATTTGGATAGAAGAACACTATAATTGATAGAGCTAAGAAGAATGCAAAAATAGTTACTAGATCTTTAAATATAAAATAAGGATGGAATGCTATTCTATCTCCATTAGAAGATACACCATTAGGATTATTTGAACCATGTTCATGTATAGCTATTAAGTGTGCAACAGCTAACGCAGCTAATACAAAAGGTAATAGGTAATGTAGAGAGAAGAATCTATTTAGTGTAGCATTATTTACACTGAAACCTCCCCAAATAACATTTTTATTATCGATACTGCATTTAACAGTATCTTCTTATTATCACTAATAAGATTAGACTATGTCATCGACCATTTCTAACTTAAGGTTGCAGATTTGTTTATATTAAGTTAAATTACTTAATATAAATTTTAATATTTATTTTTTAAAAAATAAAAAAAATAATAAGAAATAAGAAATTTTATACAATAAAAATAAATTATTGCTTCTTTTAATAATTATTAATAATGGTTAAAACCACATTTGTTTATTAAGATATTAGAATATACAATACTGTTTATATTGGAAGGGTTATACTTATATGTTAGAGGTGGTTTTAAGATTAACTAATTAACATCAATACTGATGCTATTATTTCTGAGTTATTACTTGGTAAAATTAAATAAAAATAATCATGTGAATTGATAATAGTTCTTAATAATTCTTCTGTGTTATCATTTCTTATGAAATCTCCTTTATTAATTAACTCATCAAATTTAGCTAATCTTAATCCTTCAATTTCACCTTGAGGAACTATTGGTTCTCTAATTTGAGGAACTGAATTATTTAAATTAGATGAGGATGAAGAATTAGATCCTAAAGCTTCCTTCATTTTAAGTAAAAATCTGTATTCACTTGAGTTACTTTGCATTAATCTTGGATCTCCTATATATTCAGCCCATTTAGCTGTTTTATCAAAATAGTTAGCAAATTCTGGATTGTTTCTATATTCTCTTATGAAATCAGTAGGACTAATTTCACCTAAAGATGTTGTAGGAGTTGCATTATTATAAAGTAATTCTCTCATATGATCATATAGCATATCTATATCTGTTTCTACAGCAGCTTCAGTTAGTTCTGTTCCTTCTGTATTAATTCCTTTATCTACATTATTAATTTCAGTTTGTGTTCCACAATCATAAGTAGTTTTAAATAAGCAATCATATAAGTAATCCTTAAAATAACAAGCTGAAAAACCTAGGACTGATACACCTCCTATTACAAGACCTAAAGTTAATAAATTAGGATCAAGTAAAGAAAGATTATTATTATTCATAAAATTTAACATTTGTTTATTTTATAAATTATAATTGATAGCGTCTAACAGTCTATACTCAATCATAACTAGTAGACCAACTATTAAAAAGTAATAAATGTATGATTGAGGAGTATAAATCCTCCGATTAACTATACTGCATAAATTTTGTAGCAGCTATACTAGTACAATAAGTGGTACCATACTGAACACTATCTTTGAAACAAGTTTAAACATAGAGTGGAGATTTATAAGTAAGATTAAAAAGATTAAATCTTTTTAATTACTCTACAAAAAAAAAAGAGAATTGAACTCTTAAGGAATTATTTAATTCTGTTTACCAATTGTTTGTTTTATATTCTTATCTTTTATATTAGGTTACAAATAAAATTTTTTTATTGATCTTTTTATAGGGAGATTAGAAGTGTGTAAAAATATAAATTGAAGTTATGATTAATTATTTAAATCTCCTATTTCTTTTATAG
>Ga0209327_1000002_pt1 | contig 49990 bp, 71 predicted proteins | sample TexAe_OM3H0_O2_FD_187946 | JGI IMG/M metagenome (GOLD analysis project Ga0209327, IMG submission 187946) | Forest soil microbial communities from Davy Crockett National Forest, Groveton, Texas, USA - Texas A ecozone_OM3H0_O2 (SPAdes) (version 2) | ecosystem: Environmental > Terrestrial > Soil >...
CGACGGCTACGGCTCCGGCTCCGGCTCCGGCTACGGCTCCGGCTCCGGCTACGGCTACGGCTCCGGCGACGGCTACGGCTCCGGCTCCGGCTCCGGCTAGATCACCCCAACCGGCGCCGCACGCGCCACACGGGGACGTAGCTCAGTGGCAGAGCACGAAACGGATCGGTGGCCTCCCATCCCCTCACCGATCACGTCGCGACTCAGGTTCGACTCCTGACGTCTCCACCGCAACGCAACCACCACCACGGAGAGACCATGGCTATCACCGCATCACCCGAGCCTACCGGTACGCTCGATATCAACCGCGAGCTGCGCGACGGCGCCGGCTATCGACTGACCGCCGAGCCAGGCAGCATCACCGCGATCACGGTGCGCGATCCGCATGGCGACGTCGCGTGCATCGCGATCGATCGCATCGACATCCGCCAACTCATCGACGATCTGACGCTTGTTGCTGGGCTGCGACCAACTCCGTCGGCAATGGGTCTGGCGGGTGCGCTCACCAGTTCGGCGCGCATGCTGTTCATGCGGATTCAGGATCTCGACCGTCAGGATCCCGTCGCGGCAGCCGAGCTGCGCAAGACGATGGTCGATCACCTGCGGTCGTCGGCGCCGATGACACTGCTGGGGGTGGTATGAGCGGCACGACTACGTGCTCGAAGTGCGGCAAGCCCGGACACAACGTCAGAACGTGCGGTGACGATCGCGATCCCGGTGTCGATGCCCGCATCGCGACGTTGCGCGAGGAGATGGACGCCCGCGCTACCGAGACGAAGCAGTACCAGAACGTCATCGATATGATGCTCGTCCGCATCGACCACAACCGACGTGTGATCGCAGACCACGCCATAGCGATCCAGCAGCTGAGAGGACGGGTCTGATGATGGACATGTCCGGCATGTCCTTCGCCGACCGCGAGCGTCGTCGACTCGCGCAACGCCGGTCGATCTGGCTCGCCAACAAGCGCAGGCGCGAGGCGAACGCAGCAGCTGGCTTGTGCATCAACGAGACGCTGCGGTCAACGCATGGACCGGCCACGCACGGCGTGCGGTGCCGGCACTGCTACGACGTCCACCGCTACGGTGCCGCCGCGATCCGGTGGCTGGAGGAGCGCAGATGAAGATCGGGAAACGACGTGCGCTGGTCGAGATCCTGCTGTGCGGGTCTGAGCATGGATGCCTAGCGGCCGGGCATGCCGTCTCGTCGATGGACGACGGCATCAAGGCAGCCAATATGGTTCGCGAGGGCTTCTATCAGCACGGGTATCATGTTGCCGCACTTGAACTCGCGTACCGCCTGATCGAGTCGTCGCCGACGCTCGTGCGCGAGTACTTCGGCAAGGAGCAGTCGCCGTGACCGCCCAAGAGCGCCGTCCGTACTTCACGTGGCCGTGGACCGCCGCCTACTGCACCGGCGCGGCGATGTGGGCGCTGATCGCCGGTCTGCTCGGCTGGACCGTCGTGGTTGGTCTGTTCGCATTCGGCGTGCTGTGCGCGGCCGGGGCAGCGAAGTGGCTGCACGAGTATCCGCCCGTGGAGGACAAATGACTGAGCGGCCCATCCTGTTCAGCGGCTCCATGGTCCGCGCGATCCTCAACGGGCGGAAGACGCAGACGCGGCGGCTGTACAAGTCTCGATGCTGCGATGCCGAGACGGCCGCTGGTCCCCTCGGGGCTCTGCCATCGCCGTACGGCTCGCCAGGCGACCGGCTGTGGGTGCGCGAGACGTGGGGAAGGTCAGCTCATGACCGCATGCTCTATCGAGCCAGTGACGACCTAGTACAGGCGGTCGCCAGCGACGAGGGTGGCTGGGTGTCAAACCCAACGTGGCGCCCGTCGATCCACATGCCGCGCTGGGCCTCGCGCATCACGCTCGAGATTATCAGCGTGCGCGTGCAGCGGCTGCAGGACATCAGCGAGCACGACGCACGCGAGGAAGGCGTAGAGGAACTCGATAGCGGAGACGTCCGGGCGGCGGATATCTGGAGAATGGCGAAGTCAATGGGCGACACCACCGAGGGTAGCCGCACGTGGTTCGCCTGTCTGTGGGACTCCATCAACGGCAAGCGCGCGCCGTGGGCCAGTAACCCGTGGGTATGGGCGATCGAGTTCACGATGGTCGAGGGCTAACCGTGAGCGCACGCAAGCAATGCGACCGCTGCGACAAGCCGGTTGCCACGCTGGCAGACGATGCTCGTTGCCCTGGCGGATGCGCATGCGAGCGATGCCTATCACTGTGCTGGCGTCGGTGGAATAGCGGAGAGATGTGCGGCAACGCCCCGATCGACTGGCGCAAGCGCGCCCTGGATGCCGAGCGCCGACTTGCTGACATCCGCAAGGCGCTGCTCGTCGGTGGGGACTAGCCATGACCTACGACCCCATCGCCATCGCCGACCTGTCACCGGCGCACCTAGCCGACCTACGCCAGCTCGCCGCGAACCAGAACTACCGGCTGCCACCGCAGCGACGTCTGCTTTTCCTGCGGCTGCAACTCATCCTGCCGTGCGAGTCGCTGCCGACGCCGAGCGACGAGCCGCGCCGTCGCAAGCCGGCACGGCCTTACGTGTTGACCGACCTCGGAAGAAAGTTGGTGACGCCATGATCGTTGCGACCGCGGACACCATCACCGACGCGCAAATCACCGAACTGCGTGATGAAGTCCGCGCGCTCATCCCTCACTTCAAGTTGACCCCTGAGGAGAGGGAAACCATCGCCATATGCGACAGCGCGCTTAATCCGCAATGCCACGCCGAACGCCGACGTGAGGCCCGCGCTCGATGCGCCGCCATCCTTAACGCTCGTGACGGGATCCGGTCATGACCAAGCTCGTTCAGCGACAGATCGTCGCGCACGGGACGATGGCCGCGCTCACGATGGCCGCCGGCCGCATCGACCTAGCCGACATGGAGATCACGAAGCTGATGACCGCGCTCGTGGCGCGCGATCGGCAAGGAGTGATGTCGTGAGCGATCAGTGGAGACCGTTTGAGCCGTCACGCGAGGAGTGCACGCGCGCCTTGCTGCATGACGACCTCGAGCGCGGCATCGTCAAGCTTCCTCCGTACTGCAATCGGCACGTCGACTGCGACGAGGCTGATGCCAGGGCGCGCTTGGCTGGCCGCTATCGCGCCGACCATTGCCACGATGAGTGCTGCGAGGAGTGCTTCGGGTCATGACCGCGCGCGAAGTCCGACGATGGTGGGCGAACTGGATCTTGTTCTGGGGGTGGCTGGGAGTTCACCACGCTCTCATCGACACGATCCGACGATTGCGACGGGTCGAGCGCGATCGCGGAGTCTGTCGGTGACCGCGCGCCGCCGCCTCCACCCAGCTGACCTCGACGAGCTTGTCGATCGCGTCGCTACCGAGGTTGCGCGGCGGATCCAATCCGGAGGATCCGTAGCTCCATGCGCGGATGCAGCCAACCTCAACGCCACCGCCGAAAGTGGCGCGTCGTCCACCCCGATGAGCAAGGCCGCCGAGCTCGCTCAACGTTTGATAGCGAATGGGAAGCTCTCCAGTTCATCGATGAGTTCTATGCTGCAGCGCAGGGCGCGTTCGGCGGCAGCGTCGCCGGAGCGGCCGACGACTACATCAAGGTCCGCGAGCGCGAGGGCCTCGGGGCGCAGTCGTTGAAAACGCTGGGCTACCGACTGCGCGGCCTGCTGCGCACGACCGACCGCGAACGTCCGCTGCGCACGCTGAGCGCCGCCGTGGCGACGCAGCTTCTGGACAAGCGCCGCGCCGAGGTCTCGGTCGACACGCTGGTCGGCGAGCTGGTGGCCGCGCAGGGCTTCGGCGCGTGGTGCGTCACGGAGCGCAGGCTGACCGCGAACCCGTTCGACGAGCTCGAGGTCAAGGGTAAGCGGTCGCGCGGCAAGGCGCAGCTGCGCATCGACGAGGCGCGCCGGTTCGCGGACGCCGCGATCGGCGAGGGCAGCCGCGAGGGAACCGCCGCGGCGATGGCGCTACTGATGGGCATGCGCGCCTCGGAGATCGCCAACCGCCAGGTCCGCGACGTCGACGACGACGGACGCGTGCTGTGGATCGACCGCGCCAAGACGCGCGCCGGCGACCGGCATCTCGAGGTCCCCGAGGTGCTGCGTGACGCGTTGATCGCGCTGTGCCGGGACAAGGACGGCAAGCCGCGCGAGGGCACGGCCAAGCTGTTCGTCGGCGTCGATCGCCACTGGGTCGGGTACCATGTGCGGAGGTTGTGCCGCGTCGCCAAGGTACCAGAGGTCTGCCCGCACGGCCTGCGCGGCACGCAGTCGTCAATCGGCGCCGAGGCGGTATCGGTGCAGCACGTGGCTGCCGCGCTGGGGCATGCCGGGCCGGCGATCACGCGGCGGCACTACCTGGCGAGCGGGGCCGAGGCGAGGGGCAAGGGGCGCGCGGCACTCAAGGTTCTCAAGGGAGGTAAGCGATGATGAAGTGCAAGTGCGGAGACAACTGCGACGAGGTCGGAAGCTATTTCGGGATCCCGATGCATCGCCGCGGTCAGCGGTGGTACGTGTGTCGGACTTGGTCTGGCCTGCCGAGGTCCGTATGACCGACGCGATTCGCAACGTGCTGGATGAGGGGAAGCGATGAGCGACCTCATCGACATGCTGACCGTCGAGCACTGCGATGGCGACCAGGTGTACGACCTCGATCACGTCAAGAGCGTGGCGCATCGGGTGATCGATCTCGTCCATGGTGGTTCATGGCTCGCTCTGCACTTCGGGGAGTCCTGGCTCAGCTTCGTGGTCTTCCGGCATGCCAGCGGACCGTCCACGCGTAACGGCGTCGTCGTTGACGGTATCAAAGGCAGCATCGTGTTCTACGGGTGCGGGTCATCCGGCCTCCGCGAGCTGCGCCACACGTACTGGGGTGACGACCGCAGTCAACCCGGGTACCTGTTCTACCCAAACGGCAAGGCCATCACCGCAGCGTTCGCCGCGCTGCAGGAGTGGTTCGACTGTGACTGACCGCCCGACCATCGAGCTCCGCAACATGGGCAGCGAAGCGAGCCCTGACATGCGGTTCTGCTTCGTGATCGGCCGCGACGTCCACGTGTTCCCGTTCGGCACGACCTGGAAGCACGTTCAGGGCGTGATGCTGGAGGTGAGAGAGGTCATGGCATCCGGGGAGTCCGGGTCGTGATCGGCGGGGCACAGGATGGGGCACAGCTCGATCTATCGTCCTTTCGTGGTTCAGGGTTTTCGACGATTCCTCGTCGGTGCGCGAAGGGGGACTCGAACCCCCACGGTGTTACCCACTAGCACCTCAAGATTGTGTGTCGTGTCGTGCAAGCAACTTACGCATCGTCGCTGTGCCCCACTGGGGCGATGCCGTCGAGAAAACCGGGGCACAGGGAGAAAACGATGAAGGGACCAAGCATGCACTGGCTGGAGCAGGTCGTCGGCCTGGCGCTGATCGCGGGCACCCGCGACATCTGCCGAAAGATCGATGGATGGTTCTATCTGTGGGGTCGCTACGTATGCGGGTGTGAATGGCCGGACGGGATCTGGAGCGCGATCCCATGACCGCCCCGCTGAAGCTGAGCGAGCTCGTGGCCGCCCGGGACAATGAGATGCCCGGCGCAGCAACCGTGCTGCAGAGCCACGAGTTCGACATCCTCATCGAGATCGTGCAGGCCGCGCTCGCGTGGCGGAATGCCAGCATCGAATCCGACGCCAAACGAGACTGCCGGGAGCGCCTGGAGGATCTGCTTGACAAGGTGCAGTCATGAACACTACTTACTAACGTAGTACGATTGGTACTTGACCAACGGTACTACCGGTGTTAAGTTGAGGGCATGAAGACGAACAAGCTACTCACCGCCGACCAGATGGCCGCCAAGATGTTCCGCCTCGCCCCGGCCATCCGCCGCCGCGCCGAGCACCGGGCCGCGGTCGCCGCCGAGACGGGGCTGGCCATCTGCCACCCGGCGGTCATCAAGGAAGCGTACCGCCGGATGCGCGCGGAGAAGCGGTAGCCACCAACCACCAGGGACTGACGAAGGGACAGGGAGAAGACCATGACGAACACGATCAAGACTGCCAACACGGATGGCCACCTCAACGGCACGCACCGTGGCATGCTGCGCGGCTACGATTTCGAATCTGACGACGGCAGCATCAAGTTCGAGATCGCCGACGGCGGTATCCGCGGCATGGTGACGGCAACCGCGGTGGTGGCGGGGCATAGCGTCCAGCTGAAACTCGGCGAGGACTCCGGGATGGACCTAGGATAATGCGCTGCTTCGTCGTCCCCGCCCCGGGCCGCTACAAGTCGACCGCGACCGTGCTGTCGTCGCACAAGTCACCGCGCAACGCCTATCGCGCCGTCGATGCGCAGGACGATCCGAGCGCGTGGGTGGTGCGCCGCGGGGATCTAGCGTCGGGCGCGACGTGGTATGAGACATGGGACCTCTACATGGAGGGCTTCCCGATCATTCCCCGTGTCGGCCGAGGCAGCTACCCGTCTGAGTCTGGCCCATCGGTACAGATGCCATCTGCGCGAGTGACAGCCGACGAGCGCGACGAGATCGTCCAGGCCGCAGCGTCAGTGGACGAGACAGCCAGCGAATTCATCCGCACGGCGGTGTTCGACCGCGTCGCGCGGGTGCAGGGAGGAAAACGATGACCACCCCGGACTGCAAGAGCTGCGGCGCGTGCTGCCTTGGCGAGTACGAAGACGGCCGCGGGTTCGCGGACTGCACTGTCGCCGACGTCAAGCGCATGTCGCGCGAGGTCCGCGATCGCCTGGTTCGTGATGCCACGCCGACCAGGATGTCACCGAAGTGGGGCAAGATGTGCGCGTTCCTGCGTGGCAAGCCTGGCAAGGAGGTCTCGTGCCATATCTACGAGACGCGTCCGGGCGTGTGCCGGGCGTTCCGTCCCGGGTCGAAGCACTGCAAGGACGTCCGTTATGCTGCTGGATTTGGAGGCGAGAAATGAGCACCGGCAAGATGCGGTCGATGGCGCATCGGATCGCAGCCGAGGTGACGGCCGGACGCCGCATTCTCGTCATCTTACCCGATGGTAAAGTCGATGGCGCCAAGTGGCTTGATGACAATCGAGATCTGGCTCCGGCCTACTACCGCAAGCGAGCGTTTCGTCGTTGCCTGACCGCTGCGGTCATGTCCACTTTTCGTCCGTGATCGCGCCCTGACTAGCAAAAAGTTCGTCTGATTCTCCGGCCGCGATACGCCTACCCGCCATGACCGAACAGGCGAGGCGGGAGTACCTTGAGGCGCTGGCAGAGCAAGCGCTGGAGCGCTACCGGCGGGAGCGGAGGGATCCGGACGCCGAGCTGGAGATCGACGAGCGTCACCTGTCGACGGCCGCAGCCGTGGCGGAGTGCCTGGTGATCGGCCTGTCCGACCCGGGCGAATACGGACAGACGCTGCACGCGGCGATCGCCGACGCGGTGTCGGTGGGGTTCCAGGCGATCGCCAACGAGTTGGTGGCGGCCAGGCGGCGGGTCAAGGCAGCGGAGGAGCGCAGCGCCCGGTCCCGCCGCGACACCGAGCCATGACGGACGCCGAGGTGCGCGAGCTTCAGGCGGCGTTGAACCTCGTGCTGCTAGCGGACATCCCGCTGGCTCGCATGGACCCCGAGGTTCACATCAGGTTCGCCACGGACATCGTGCGAGCTCGGTGGCGGTGCGCAGCCACGCTTGACCACCTGCGACGAATCGGGGTGGCCGGCCGAAAATAGTTGTTCGGTTTGGTCGAGCAGCTGCGCCTATGGGGCATGACCGACAGCAGCAAGCTGACCAACGAGCAGTTTCACGAGGAGTTCGCCAAGCTCGGCCCCAAGCCGCCCTGGTGGCGTCCGTTCGCGCGGCGGAGGTGGTACGCAGCGGAGACAGCTCTGTACTATCGTCGCGAGGACTTGCCGCAGGGACTGGATCGCCTCTACGCCGCGATCAACGAGCAGATCGACTCGGATTCCCGTCGGCGTCGATAGGTAGCTCCTTGAGACCGTTGGCGTCGCAGCACGTGTTGAGCAGCACGCGACAGTCGCCGACCTTGCAGTAGACGCCTCGGCCTCGCGAGTCCGGCATGCCGGCGACCTCCTTGTACGGGCACCGCGAGCATCCCCACCCCTCACCGTTGGCTGCGATCGCATATCCGGCACGCGCGATGGTCAGGTACCGGCGGCGAGATTCCGGGTCGCCGGCGCAGGTGTTCTCCCAGACGCGACAGCTTCCGGCCTCCTCGTTGACGACGAGCTGCGTCTTGAGGTCGCTCTGCGTGACGGGCAGGCACTTGCCGTCCTCGTCCTTGTTGCATCGCCCGCAGTTGTAGCGGCCGAGCGGGTCGAAGGTTCGGGAATTGGGCGTCCATGGGTCGGCATAGTTCTGCTCGTTGACCATCGCCAAGCGCTGGTGGTTCTCGTACACCTCGCGCTCGGCGCGCTCCTCGGGTGTCATCGACTTGTAGTCGGGCTGCAAGCACAGGCCATCCGGACCACGCTTGGGTTCGGTCACCTTGCGCTTGATCATGTCGCGCGGGTCGTCCTCGTCGCCATCACCGCCCACCTCGCTGCCCTCGTCCGCATCGTCGCCACCGTCGTAGTCGCCCGCGGCCATCGCGCCAAGGCCCTTGCCGGGCCGGTACAGCAGGCTCTCGATGTCGTAGCTGTCAGCCATCGCTCACTCCTTGGCGGGCAGCAGCGCCCGCAGTGCCTCGAGGCCGCCGGGCAGGATGACGGCGTTGATGTCGACCGGGTCAACGCATCCGGGCGCGCGCAGCGGGTAGCCGATCGGGCCGTCCTCGGCCGCGTCCGTGCCGCAGTACTGCCACAGCATCGTGTGCGCGAGGTCGGTCCCGGTCCGGGCCAAGAACGCTTCGGTGCTCTCGCCCTTGGTGCCCAGTCGGCTCGCGTACAGCGCCACCGCGCTGCGCCCGCATCCGAGTCGATCCTTGACGCCGACCGCGCGTAGCAGCTCGCCACCATACAGCGTGGGCTCGCGGCCGGATAGCACGTGGATGCGGTCGGCGAACGCACGCGTACAGTCCTCGACCTGCGTCTGGGTCATTGCCTTGATCGTCTGGCCGCCGCGTTCAACGTCGACCATGGCCGGCAACGTCCCGGCGCGCTCGCCGCCGGCCTGCTCGCACACCGACCAGAAGTAGTCGGCCTGCCGGATGCCGCTCACCGACAGGTCCAGGTAGTGGTACATGCCGTCGAACATCGTAACGCCGTATCGGTCACCCGCCGCGTCGCGCAGCTGGTTGCGGTTGTGGGTCAGCCACTCGAGGTAGCTGTAGCGGATGCCCTGCGACGCCTTGAGGATGGCGCCGACCCAGGGCTCACCCTCGGCGCAGAACGCCGCCCAGTCGACGCGGTGGTCGCCGGGGTAGACGTCGATGATGAGCGGGTCAGTCACGATTCCTCTTCGCCATCAATCCGGACTCGCACAGGCCAACGATCGTTCCCGGCTTGTACCCGGGCGGTCGCCCGTATCCGTACTTGTCTATCTCCGCCTGCTTGCGGTCCATCGCGGCGTGCGCAGCTGCGCACTCGCGGTCGATCATGTCGACAAGCCACGCCGGGTACATCACGGCACCTCCGTCGACCAGCGCGCGCCGCCCATCTGCGCGCGAAACCGCTCGAGCGCGGCACGGCCCTGGTCTGCGGGCGTTGGCTGCGGCACCGTCGCCACGCGGGCGCTCGCCACGGCAGGAGCCTTCGCCTTGCCCAGCGCGGCCACGAACTCGGCGAGCGCGCAGCCGCCGATGACCTTGCCCTGGCCGATGGCGTCGGCCTCGAGCTTGCCCCAGTCGGCCGAGCCGGTTCCCAGCGCGGTCGTGACGGCATCGGCGCCGAGCTCGGAGACGAGCGTGGTGATGGCCGCGGCGTCCGCCTTGGCGCAGTCGATGACGGCCGTACCCGCCGCGCCCGGTGCCGAGGACAGCGTGTTGCAGCCGAGCAGCGGCATGGTGATGAGTGCGACGAGTGCGAGCACCAGCGCGGCGCCGATGTGGACGCGGCCGGACTGGGGCAGCTTGGCGGTGATGGCCGTCTTAGTGTCGAATGAGGTGGCCGGCGCGGCACCGGACACGGTCGCGAAATGGCGATCGGCCTCGAGCTTGAGCGCATCTAGTTCGGCCTGAGTGGGCCTGGTTGGGACCGGGATCAGGCGCAACAGGCCCAGCGCCTCGTCCAGCTTGGCCAGCGCGCGGTCGTCCAGCGTCGTCTTGGTGCGCGGCGCGATGATGTGCAGCGCGTTGGAGATTCCCATCCCGACCGCGCTCACGATGCCGACGATGAGCGCGATCATGGCCATGGTGGAGTCGCCACTGGACGGCACGACCGGAGCGACCACGGGAACAGGCGCCACCGTAACGGCCGGTGCGACGGCCTGCCCAGTGTCGGCGTGCGCGACGCCGATCTGATGGATCGCGTCGAGAGCGACGACGATGCCGACGATGCCGAAGGCGCACAGGCCCACCATGGCCGGGGCGCGGAGCTTGGCGAAGAGACGAGCGAGACGAGTCATGGGTCGATTCCTTTGCTGGCGGTGAGAGCGGTAGCTGCTTTGGAGTCCGACGATTCGGACGGTAGCAATGAGCTGTGACGGCCGACGCGCTCGATCTCGGTACGCATGTCCTCGCGCATCCGGTCCAGGGCGCGCTCAACGTGCTCGAGACGGACGGCATCGCCACCCTCGTGGGCACCGCGATCGTACAGCTCGCGGCCGACAGTGATGAGCGACCCGGCCGCGGCGGTCATGGCGGCGATAAGCAAGCCGATCAACCAGCGGACCACGCGCTTGAGCGCGTCGACGTCGTTGCGTAGCTGTTCGATCGCGACGCCGCCGTGGCTGGCCTTGACCTCGAGCACGTGGTCGGCTGTCTTACGGCCCGACTGGTTGACCCGCCAGAACACGTTGTCGATGTGCTGCCAGATCTCGCGCGCGACCGGGTCGGCCATGATCAGGTCGCTGGGCCCGGTCATCTCGAGCGGGTCGTGATCAGGTCGATCGGGCGGCAGCTCGATATCGGGCGAGCTTCGCTGGCGCTCGATCCGCCGCAGCTCAGCGCCGACCTCGGCGCGGCGGTCGTCGCTCCACGCCACGCCGCGAACGGGCGTGCGCGCCGGCTGCACGCGGATGCGGGGCTTGCCGTCGTCGCTCATGGCGCCACCGCGATGATGGTGGCCGCGTTGACGCCCGTGGACAGGAACGTCACGGTCGTGCTGCCCCAACTGCCCTGAGCGGGCAGCGGAGCGGTGGCCAGCGCCATGCCGATGGTGCCGGCGCCAGCGTTGAACCGGCTGTCGCGCTGGATCGTCCAGGTCAGCCCGGACGTCACGATGCTCGAGATGCCGTTGGTGAGCCCGCCCGTGCAGGCGATGAGCGCGAGCAGGCGGTTAGGACCCGACGTGGTGCCGCCGGGGATGACGACCGTCGTGGTGTTGCCGTTGTTGACGCCCGTCGTCGACGTGTCCACCGACGGCGTGCCGGTGCTACGGAAGCAGTAGATGTTGCTGACGTTCAGCGTCGCTGTGCCCGAGTCGACGACCGGCGGCGGCATGTGGCCGTTGTTGGCCGCCATGGTCGTGGCGTCTGCGGTCCGCGTCCACGTTCCCAGCGTGCGCAGCGACGGCCCGGTGGCGAACGTCGATTGGAACTGGTTGAGCGCCGTGAACCCGTTCGCCGTGGTCAGCGTGATCGCTACGTTCGCGGTCGCCGCCGAGCTCGCCAAGATCTGCAGGTCCTTCGCCTTGGTCTGCGCGGCGTCGCGCGGCCGCGCAACCGACGGCGATGCCTGCGACGTGTAGCCCGCGGCGGCCTGCTGGAGCCACGGACCCGGTCCCGTGCCGCGATCGAGGCTCAGCCCCGGCTTGAAGTAGTTCGCGATCGCGATCGCGACGCGGCTGCCGATGTCGGCGTAGCCGTTCATCACGTAGTGCGGGTCGGCCGGGATCGGGATGTCGGCCGGGTCGACGATCGCGACGGGGCAGCGAGTCCACTGCGCCGCCCATGCCTGCTGCTGCAAGCGGTACCCGGTCGGGTTGCCGGCCGCCTGCGCCGGGTTGATCATGACCATGACGATGAGGAACGTGTTGGGCAGCCCCCACGCGTCCATCACCTCGTTCCAGTACTGGTTGCGGTCGGCGATGCAGCTGGTCACGCGCGCCGGCGTCGCGCAGTCGGTCTCGCCGATGAGGTCGACACCGAACTCGAACTTGCGGCCCTGCTCGGCCATTCGCGCGTTGCCGTACGCGATCTGGTGGTCGTACAGCTTCTCGCCGCTCGCCGGGAACAGGCTCGTCGACACCCAGTTTGCCGGAATCGACGACGACACCACGGCGAGCTTGCAGAGCACCGGGTTCGCGAACACGCCGTAGTTGACGAGATCGCGGCCGAGCGACTGCTCAAGCCCCATGTTCGACGTGCCGGCACCTGCGTACGTCTGCAGCGCGATGTTGCCGGTATTGATGTTGAACACCATCGGGTTCGCCGGCGCGGTGGCGCTGTTTTGGTTCAGCGTGCACGCCGGGAACGGCTGGTCGAACTTGAACCCGGAATCGCCACCGGGCGACGTGGCGGTTCCCGTGCCGAGGTACTGCGCGTTGCCGACCTCGTTGGACTGGCCGCGGAGGAAGCCGAAGCCGATGAACGACAGCGCGATCGCCGCAGCGCCAATGCGCTGCATGAGGCGTTGGCCCCAGCGCTGCCCGATACGCTGCCCGATGCTCATGCCTTCTCGTAGCAGCTGACCATCAGCTGGCCGCCGGTTGCGCCCACGACCACCTCTAGTCGCGTGCGAAACGCGGCCGTCCCCTCGATGTTGAAGCGAGCCGCGCCAAGTCCGGCACCGGTGGCCGCGATGACGCCGTTGGTGGCGGACCAGCCGGTGCCACTCACAGCTACGGCCGACGACGAGTTGCCCTCTGACGGCCAGTACACGACGCCAGCGCTGTTAGCTGGGTTGGCGAAGTCGGTGACGCCCGCGGCACCTCCCGTCCCGACACCACCCAGTGGATGATCGGTGTCTTGCACCGTGGCCGACGTGATCACCATCGCGGCGGTCAGCGACGTCATCGTCACGCTCGCATACGGCGACCCGGCGCACGGAATGACGTAGTAGTAGGTGGTGCTCGGTGCCAACGTGAACACACCGGCCGGCGCCGGGTTCTGCTGGACGGCGCCAGTCGCGTCGATCGGCGTGATGTAGTGGCTCTTTGCTGCTGAGCGGGACATGTGATCACCTCATTCCGGGCCGGTCGGCCGTGGTCTGCTGGTAGAGCTGAGACAGGTTGGTGGAGTTGGCGATCGACGGGACCGGCGGCGCGACTGGCTGGCCGCCGCCGGCGCCAGGTCCGATAGGCGGCGCCGGCGGCCCGCTCTTGGCGTGTGCTTGGCTCAGGATGGCCGCGTTCGTCGGGTCGAGCGATGGGACCAACTGCACGTCGAACAGCAGCGAGTTCTGCATCAACTGGCGATAGGGGACCGGGTTGGTCAGGTCCTGCGCGCGTTGGATGAGCCGCTGCTGGGCCGCGGCGAACAGCTTGGGGTAGACCGCGCGGAGCGTGTCGGCCGCTTCGGGTGTTAGCGTCTGCGTCTCGAGCGCGTCGAGTGCCACACGTGGGTCGTTGGCGACCGCGAGCCGACGCGCCCACTGCAGCGCCTCGGCGGGGGATGGCTGCCATGGCCTCATCGTGTATGGGTTCGGCGGCGGACCCTTTGGCGCGGTGTCGTTGAGGTGCTTGTACATCGCGAGCAGATGGCTCTCGGCTGCTGCGATGAGATCGGGATCGATGACGTCGCGCATTTGCGTGCGCACTAGCTTGGCGACGAGCGAGGGGTCAGTAGCGGCGGCAGCGACCTCGCGCATGCGGACCGCGGCGAGCTCGGAGGTCGACGCATCCTTAGGCGCGTCGGGGTGGCCATCATCGATCGCCCTGCGGCGCAATGCCTCACCCGCCTTGGCGCTGGCTGCAACCATCGACGTCCGGATCGCGCCCTGATTGCGCTCGACGATCCCCAGCGAGCGGTCAACTGCATGGGCGAGCGCGTCACGGACCTTGGCGGCCAATGCAGCAGCCCGCGCATCTGCTGTCGCGGGCACGCGGCCGACGAATCGGCCGCCCAGCGCCTTGAGCGTGCGGTACTTGATGTACGCCGATAGCAGCGGTCCGATGACGGGGATGTCGTGCACGGACGGGATTCCAGGGACGCCCATGGCGCTCGCGGTGCCGGCGATCTTCGCCGCCGCAACCAGTTTGGACCCTAGCGTGGCCCTGGGAGGCGGCGCGGACTCTGCTCGTAAAGCCTCAGCTTCCGCGTGGGCCTTGCGCGCGTCCTTGGCTGCCTGTGACGCGCCTTTGGCCTCGATCTTGGCCTTTCCTTCTGCCGCGCGCGCGTTGGCCAAATCGGCATCGGTGCGCAGCTTGGCGGCTCGCGCCTCCTCGACCTTGGATTTGCCGGTCGGTCCTGGGTTGCGATCGCGGAAGCCCTCGCCGAGCGGGGGGCTAAGCTCGCCAGTCTCGGGATGAACGAGATGGCGCTTGCCAGTGACCGGATCCACGATGACTTGCGGCTCGGCAGCCTTGCCCGACCGCCTACCGATCGGGGTGGGAGCTTCGCTGGCCGTCGAGGCGTGGTCGTCGGCGGCCCGCGCCGTACGCGCCATCGTCTTCCGCTCCGCTGCGGTCTCGGCATCCCGAAAGGCCGCCGCCGCTTTCTGGGCGGTGGGCGGTGCGTCTCTACCGAGGGCCTCGGTGAGCTCGGTGCCAGCCTTCTCGACCTTGGTGACCACGCCAGCCATGGCAGCGACGTCCTCGACGGCACCGGGCCGGGCCCCGACCTTGGTCATCTCACGCTCGATGGCCTTCGCCTCGCGCATCGCTTGGCTGCGCGCCACCGGATCTGGCGCAGCTGCAGCACGATCGATCGCCGCGTCGTGGGCCATCTCGAGCTGCTGTACGGCCAGCGGGTGCTCACCGGTCCCCTTGGCCATTCGCAGATCGCGCATCGACTTGCCGCTGTCGAGACCCTCCTTGGTGCCACGAAGCGCACGCTCGAGATCGGTCTCTGGCTCGGCGGCGGGCATCAGACGTCGCGCGCGCGCAGCGGCGCGGAACTCGTCGGCCTGGCGGGCTCGCGTCGCCGCCTTGTCCAGCACGTACGATTCGCGAGCCGGGCTCTCGCTGGCGATCTTACCTAGCGGCTCTCCGAGGTCAATGCGCTCCTTGGTTCCCTGCAGTAGCTTCTCGAGCTCGGTCTGCGGCTCTGGATTGGGCAGGCGAAACTCGTCCCGGGATACACTCGGGCTGATGACCTGATCTGAGCCCTCGAACTTGGGGCTAGACTCGATCAAGCGCGATACCGGACCGGTGCCGTCTGCGATCCGGCCAAGCCCGGTCGGCTCAGCCGGCGCCGGTCCGGTATCGCCATCCAATCCGACCGAGCGACGGGTCAGCCGACCGGGCTTGGTGACCTGCTCATCGCCCGACGACACTGAAGCCTGAGCAACGGCGGCGCCGGCAGTCAGCGCGGCCACTGCGCCACCTCCGCCGATCAGCCACGTGATCTGCGCCTGTGCACGTGCCTTGACACGCGCGCGCGCATGTTCGCTCAGGCCAGAATCGTCGATGACGCGATATAGCGCGTCACGGTTGTTGCTATACGCGTCGGACAGTCCGCTGATATATCGCTTGGCCTCCGATGCCGATGCCGATGCCAGCACTTCCCGCACGGCCGGTCCGGGCCCATCGTGATCATGTGACCCGAGACGAGCTGCCAGTGTGTCCTTGGCCCATGCTCCGATAAGCGGGTTGGTCGCCTCGGACGCGGCCTGTGTCACTTCGCGCTGGAACAGGTGCGGAATGCCGTCGATATAGCCGACGCGGATCTCGGCTATGCTGCCGTCCAACGCGCGGGCCATCCGGTTCTCGGTCAACGCATTGAACATGGCGTGATGACCAGAGGTGACCACGTTCGGGTTGGACACCTCCCGCTCGCCCTCCATGACGGAGGACCACGTGCTGCCGTCGCCGGAGCGGTACTTGCCCGTCTTGCCGGATACGACGTTGAGCGAGATACCGTCACGGCTGCCGACGCCGAGTCGGGTTACGGCAATCACCTCTCCGGGTGTCGATGCGTTCAGCTCTCGTCGACGGTCGACGACTTTTTTGATTTGGTCGTACGATTTCTCGAGCAGCCGGACTTGATCCTCCGCCGACCCATCATGGGATGCACGCAGCCAGTCGGCATGTAAGCGATCGGAGAACTTTACCAGTTCATCGTATGGCAGCAGTTCTTTCTGAAAGGCCCAATCTTCGTGATGTCGATCGGTGATCGCTCGATCGATCTGCTCCGCATACTCCGCCCGCGATCGCAGGTCGTCGGGCAGCGGAGCGTACCCGTTCGCCGAATAATAGGCATGGATATCAGCGTTGATTCGGTCTCTGGCCGCCGACAGCTCGGATATCGGCGACATGTCAAGATCTAGGTCACCTGTCGCCTTGGCTGCGTTGGACGGACGCGATCCGACGGTCCTATCTGCCAGTGCCGGCGTACCCTCCGCCATGCCGTCACCCCGCTCCGCCGCTAGCCGGCCTAGCTCACCCTGCGTCTTGAAGCCGCCCTTTCCGGGCTCGCCGAACTCGCCGCGTGGCACTCCGCCCTCCGCATCGCCGTCCGCGGTCTGGACTTGTCCCGGCGCCTCGAACCTGCCCATCGCATCCTCGAGATCATGGTCTGGCTCGACACGAGCCATCATCTCGTCCAGCTCGCGGCGTGCTGCCGTGTACGCATCAACCTTCTGCGCGAGGTCGTGCAGCGATTCGATGTCGCTGGCAGTTGGCGTGGGATGGACGGATGCCTGGCGAGCAAACGCAGCCAGATCTTCGGGAACGCGTGCCGATGCCCCCGATGCATCTACCGCCTCCTGCGCACCCACTTTGCCGATCGCCTCGTCCAACGCCACAGCCGGCGCGCGGGCCGAATCCAGATCCGGGGCCGCCAGTTTGGCCTCAGCGAGTCCCGCCGAAGCCTGGTCGCGAGCGATCGCCGCCTGCTCTCGCGCGGTGCGAGCCGCGGCGAGCTTGGCCTTCGCGATCTCGGCGGCCTGGTCGTGCGCCTCGAGCACCTCCTGGCTAGTCGACTTCCACGCCTGCTCAGCCGCCTGTGCTGCCTCCGGGCCGCCATCCATCACACGCGCGAACAGGCGCCGCGCCGCGATCGTGCCGGCCTCTACACCGTGTGCTGCGCCCGCACCGCCGGCGCCGAAGGCGAAACCGGTGCCGAGCGCCCCAACCATACCTTCGGCCGTGGCGTCGCGATCACCGAGTGCAGCATCGGCGAGATATGCGCCGGCGTTCTGTGTCGCGCCCTCGAATCCAGCTGCGATCAGACTCTGACCTAGACCGCCTTCCGTGGCTTGCTGGGTCACGCTGGACAGATACCCGGACGGCGTCAGCGTGCCGCCGGACAGCAGGCTTGGCGCGACCGCGCCGACGAGCTGACCAGCACCAGAAATCCACGGATGGTCCTCGCGGTCTGCGGCGAGCTGCTTGTACCCGGCCGGCGACAGGACGTGCTTGAGCGCAAGGTCGCTAGCGCCGAGGGTAGCGCCGGACAGGAACGACGACGCTCCGGCACCGACCGCGCCAGCCAGGCCGTTGCCCTCCGTGGGCTGCGCGGTGGTGGTGCCCGCGGCGGCGCCAAGGCTGACCGGCTCGTACCCGGACGCGATCGCAGACCCGACCTGCTCGTCAGGTAGATTGACGATCTGTCCGTCTGGCCCCCGGAGTAGCCCCATCTACTTCACCGACTCACCAGGCAGGAAGCCATTGGCATCTAGCCACTGCTTGTACTGGGTCTGTTGCTCTGGCGTAAGCTGTTTCATCGCCGACAGCGTTACAGGCAGCGATCGCGGCGGCGGTGGTGCTGCAAGGGCGCCTGGCGGCAACGGTGGCGCCGGTGGCCTGTAGGCTGGAACTGGACCTGGCGGTGGGCCGAATCTGCCGAGAGCGTCTACCTTCTGCGCGGCACCACGGGCCGCCTCGGCGAGTTCCTTGGCTTTCTGCTCGCCGCCGCCGGGGCTGGCGGCAACACGAGCGAGCACGTCATTGAGCAGCTTGGGATCCTCGTCGTTGAGCAGGCGGGCAACACCGATCGCGAGCCCGGGCCGGTCGCTGACTAACGGCTGCGCCAGCGTGTCGACGATCTGACCGTATTTCTTATTCCCGACCTTGCCCGACTCAGCGATCTTGGCGCGCACCTTGGCGTCGTCTGCCGGGTCGATACCGTAGTTGCTTGGCGGCAGGGGCCGTCCGTTCTTGTCGGCGCCGGGCGCCTGAGAAGCGGCATCAAATTGATCGTCAGCGAACGTGCTGCCACCAAGTGGGTGGGCTATCCGCTCACCAATCTGACGAATCACGCCAGGATCCTCACCCGCCTCGGCTGCCGTCTGTCCGGGCGGGCCGCTGGGGTCGTATCCATGCAGTGGATTGAAATATTTGTTGATGCGTTGCAGCGCACCGGGGGCCTCTCCACCGCTGCCGGATCCGATCTTGTCCTCGGCGCTGTCCTGCGGCCGCGTCGGCGACCACGGGGTCTGCACACCAGCTGACAACAGGGCGGTGCTCGCACCAGACTTCAGCTGGGTCTCCACTGAATCGAGGGCGGAGATGGCCTTGCCCTTGTTCAGGCCGCGCTCGGCGATTCCGCCTGCACCCCAGAACGAGTCATCATTTGGGTTAATGCCGACGATCGCGTCGATCGCGTCCAGCATCTTCACGGAGATCTTGTCACCCATCACTCCGGCGTAGTTCGTCTTCACGCCCTCCAGTGCCACGGTGATCTTGGCCCATGCCTCCTTGTTGAAGGCCGACGGACCAGCCTTGAGCATGTCACGCGCTGCATCGATGTTCTTCTGCGCGTTGGAGGTCTCGGCCAGGATCTTCTGTGCCGCCTTCTGGCCTTCCGTGGTCTGTGCGATCGCCGCATCGTTGATGCGCGCATAGTCGCGGAGCTGCTGGGCCTGCTGCGTAAACTGCTGCGCCTGAGCTGGATCGGTCGCCTTGCGCGCGGCGGCCTCGAGCTGGTCGGCTTGGTCCATCTTCTTCTGGCCATCCGGGGTCATCATCAGCATTCCGGTATTCGGGTCTACGACACCGAGCTCGGCAACTCGCTTGGCGCGTTCGGACGCCAGCTTGTCTCCACGCTCCAGCATCTGGGCCGATAGCGTCGCCATATGCTCGCGCTCTTGCTGCGCCTGGCTGGCCTTGAAGTGACTGTCCTCGAGATTCTGACCACGAATCGTGACCGCACGGGATGCCGCCTCGCTGTTCAGCCGGTCTTGGCGTGCCTGGGCGGCGAGCTGCTGCGCCTTGATCCGATCGGCCGCGTTGTCGATGACGTCTTGGCGCTTCGCCGCGATGTCCGCAAGCGCGCTCTGCATGTTGGCCTTGGCGATCGGTGACTCAAGCTGCGTGCCCATCGCGGTCATCTTCTTGGCCGCATCGTCGAGGTACGCAATGCGATGCGCGTCCTCGTCAGTCAGCCGGTCGCGATCCAGGTCCTTCTGCAGCCCGTACTGCGTGCGCATCGTGTCCAGGTTTCCGCGCTTGATCTCGAGGTTCTGCATCTGGCCGGCGACCTTGCGATCGATCGCCTTGTAGAACGCGTCCAACGCCAGGTTGCGATCGGAACGATTCAGCGTCTGTCCGATGGCACCGAGGATGATGCCGATCTGTGCGAGCACCGGATGATCGGCCTCGCGATCGATCTTGGTGTTCTGGATCTGATTCGCCAACGTCATCATCTGATCAAGCTTCTGCTGACGTTGCGTCTCCAGATCCTGTGCAAGCTTGGCCCGTGCCGCGGTCTGCTTGGCTGCCTCGTCGGCGACCTGTGACTGGAAGTTACCGATCACAGTCGACTTGTCGGCTTCGGCGTTGCCGATCGCACGCGTCGCCTCGGCCTTCTGGTCGAGTGCGGCGCTCTGACCGGCGACGCGCTGAGCCTCGGTGTACTTGTTGAGGTCTGCCTGTGACGGCGTCCGGACTGGGTTGGCGGGTCCGGCATCGATAGCCTGGGCAGGACTGCTCACCGGACCGGTTACGGGCTGCGAAGACGCGCCTGACGGCACCTGAGACGGCGACACCACGGGCGCCGATGCGGCATCGGCGGGTGTGGGCTGTGGCGTGAGCGCAGCAAGGCTCGCCGATGCGCCAGGGTCCCAGTCGGGCGCGCCGCCACTCGGTAGCTGAATGGGCGACGCGCCCGGCGGCCGCGATCCCGCTCCTGCGACCTCGCCCGGCGGAATTGTCGGCGCAGGCGCGCCCGGTTGACCGCCGGCTGGCGACAGGCCAGGAAACTGCGCCGCGATCTGCGATGGTAGCGTCACCGTGCGTCCGTCGGGCGTGACGTACTGCGCCGAATCGTCGCCGAACAGGGCCATTTACCGCCTCCCCGATGGGGCACCGGACCGCGGGTCACGACGCTTGTCTGGGTTGACCACCACCGGCGCCCCGACGCTCAGGCCATACGACGACGGTGGTGGCGCGGCCTGCCCAGTGACCACCGGAGATCCGACGACCAGGTCGTACCCACCCCCGGCTTGCGCGGTCGGATGTGGTGCACCCACGACCAGATCGTAACCGCCGGCCCCCGGTGGCTTCTGTGGCTGACCGCCGGCTTCGATCTGGGCGAGCCGATTGCCGAGCGCTGCGATCATGGCGGTGTTGGCGGTCGACAGCTTGGCCCCGTCGACGATCTTGCCGCCGGGCGCATCAACGACGACATGACCGAGACCAGCGCGCTCCAGATCCTGTGCGGTCGTACCCAGCTGGGGGCCCACCCCGTCGCGCGGGTCGTTATAGGCGAACGTGACCGGCGCCAGCGTCTGCACCGCAGCCATCGCCTTGTCCTGCCCGTCGGCGATGTTGTGCTTCACGCGCACGTCCGATCGGGCGCCGATGATGCCGCCGACCGCGGACAGGAAGCTGCCACCGATGCCCTTCTGGTTGTCCTCGGCGGCGGTCTTTGCGATCTGCTCGTTGATCGTCGCCTGGTCCCAGCCCAGTTGCTGGCCGAGCGCCTGCTGCTGCAGACCCTGCTGTTGGAGATTGGCGTTCTGGTTGGCGAAGGCGGCCTGCGCGGCGGTCTGCGCGTCCTGGCCGTACATGTTGCCGTAGATGCTGCCGAGCTGCTGATTCGCGGCGAGCTGGTCGCTCTGCTGTGCCTGCGCCGCCTGGCCGGCACCCTGCAGCCCGATGTCGGCTTGGTTGCGTGCGGCGTTGCGCATGGCGAGCGCGGCGTTTCCGCCGCGGGCTGCCTGCGCCATCGCGGCTTGCTGCGCGTTGGCCGCGCCGACCTGGCGATTGACCGCGATCTGGCCGGCGCCCTGCTGTTGGCCGCTCGCGATCGCGGACAGGTTGCCGGCCGTGCCCATCAGGTTGGCGCGCGACTGCGCCATGTTGTTGGACCCGATCTGGTTGACGTCGACCTGTGGCGCCTGCTGGTTCGCCATCTGACCGAGCCGCTGCGTGGCCTGGTTGTACTGCTGCGGCCCTTGGATCTGTTGATACGCGTTGTTGGAGAGCCCGTCGGGGCCCAGGAAGACGTTACCGAGGGTGTCCCAGAAGCCCATGATCTAGATGCTCCTTGCCGTGGTGAACGGTCGGATCGCGTTGCCCTTGATGCCGCCCGTGATGAGCAACTCGGTGAGCTCGAACGACGCGCCATCGACGCCGTTGGCTTGGAAGTCCTCGAACTGGAATTGAATCGACTCGCCCTTTTCGTTGAGGTCGATCCGGAACTGGTAGACGCCCGGCGCGATGCCGCCGTACGGCCCGTCGCCGTAGCTGCCACTGCCGTAGCTGGTGCCCGTGATGGGGTCGAGGCCGATGACCTGCGCATGGGGTCCCGTGATCCACCCCGTCGGGTCGGTCGCGCCGGTCGCGTCCAGCCAGTACGGATCCGACCACGACTCGGTGTAGTCGGTCCGGTAGGAGACGCCGAGCTGATGCGGCGACACCCACGTGCCAAGGATGTGTGCGTACCAAAAGCGCTGGAACCCCTGCAGCTGCGGCGTCATGTGCAGCTGCGCGGTCACTATGCGCCAGCGGATCTTGAGACCGTTGTCGGTGTACGCGCCGATGGTCTCGCGGTACACGGTGCCATCTAAGCGCAGGTAGTGGAAGGTGTTGTCGACCACGACCGCGTCCAGGCCCTCGTGGTTGGTGAACGTCGACCACTGGTTGAACAGGTAATCGTAGAGCAGCGTGGACCCGGCGTCGGTCACGAACACGACCTGTGTGCGGTCAGGCATCACCTGCGCGCGCACGATGCGCTGCGAGTTGAACGCCTCGACAGGGGCGCCGACGTACGCGATCGAGCCGTCGCGACCGAGCTGGTAGATGCCCTTCGTGGTCTGGAACATGTGGCCGTTGGGCGTGAGCACGATGGAGCTCGGCTCGGTGCACCCGACGTCGCTCGTCACGAGCTGGGGCAGCGTGAACCCCGCCACCGAGCTGTCGCCGCTCTCCGATGGTCCGTCACCGCTCAAGACGAAGATCGCCGACTCCTTGAACAGAATGACGCGGTCATCCTGGCTTGAGATGGCGGTGATGTTGCCGCCGAACGGGTCGCACGTCCCTTGTAGATCGGGTGGCCATTCGACCGCGAACCCGGCCGCGATCGGCTGCGAGAACCGGAACAGCGTTCCGTCACTCGGATCGGTCGCGATGAGCCGCCCCTTGCTGCGCGTGATGACCGATCCGAGCGGAGTCGGGTCGTTGCTCAGCACGCCGCCGTCGGTGTACAGCTCCTCCTGCACGCGCACGTCGGTGTCGGCCATGCGGTCAACGAACGTGACGCTGTCGATCGTGGTCGAGCTCGCAACGTAGCCGTTGGGGTTGCCGGCGGTGTTCGGGTCGAGCGAGGTCACGCGGAACTTCTGCGCGGTGTCGCCGGTCTGAGCGGCCTCGGAGCGGGCGACGCAAATGCGGACGTTGGACTTGTTGGTGACGCGGTACGTGGGCAGCGTCAGCGTGACCTGCGTGTCCGACGCGCCCATCGTGACGACCGTACCGATCGACGTCGGCCCGCGGTGAACCTCACCTTGCGCGTCCGCCCACTCGTACCAGACGACGTACTCGTAAGTCGTGCTCGACGTCATCGACCCGCCGGACCCGGGCACGGCCACGACAAGCTCGGGCCCGAAGTGGAACCCCATTTCGTTCCAGATGCTGCCGTCGTAGTGCTGAGGGCATGCGCCAGCCATGTACAGGCCGCGGCCAAGCTGGCAGGTCTGATGACCGTGCGGATCACCGAAGTCCAGCGTGAACATCTCGATGCCGGTCTCGCGGAATACGTTTTGCCCCGGAGAGTCGACACGCTCACGCACAGGGAGCGCAATACGGACGATGGACCCATCGAGGTTGGCCGACGGCAGGTGTGCGCGCGTCGGGGCAGACCCGGCGCTGCCGGGCGCCAGCCTCCCGACTGACACGATGCCATCAGCAGAGATACCGCTGATGCGCTGTACGACGAACGTGTTGAAGAACGTTGTGTCGTGGACAAGCGTCACGAACGCCTCGTTGTTGACTACGAACGCGCGCGATGCTAGGCCCACGGACCGGATCGGGGCCGGAAACGTGAACGCCAGCCCGGCCAGGTTGAATGTACTGAATGCCACGTATCGCTCTGAGGGACGAGGAGACGACTCTTCCCAGGCCGCCACGGCCGCGATATTGAGACCGGGATCGTCAACCGTGACCAGGGCTAACGCACACCGTGTCACGTTGATCGCAGCGTAGGCCGGATCCTCGTCGATCTGGTCATCAAAAAACGTGATCGGTCGCGATGGGGCCGCAGCGGTATCGCCGCCACTGAAGAACGCGACATTGCCATCCCCGGCATTCGTCACGTAGCTGAATGCCAAGAAGTCGCCGTCAAGTCCGTCCGTGAAATGGTAGGCCACAGATAGTGGTGATGACGGCAGTCTGACTGCGTCAAATTCTACGGCGGACGGGTGTCCCGTGATTGGCGTGCCGATCACGCCGCTCTGGTCGACGTAGCCGAGGCGGATTGCCGAGCCCCCAGCCCTCATCCACGCGATCGCCGCTGGCGTGCCGGTTCTCTGCGTTGGGCAGGAGTCGTATACTGGCGATGCTGGGTCCAAGTCGCTGATGAGCGTCGTCGGCGCTGGTGCCGCGCCGGGCGCCATCGGGTTGACCACGATGACCATGATCGTCCCGCTCGCGGCGATGACGTAGTAGACGTGGAGGTTGCCGCCGACGGCGACACAGCGAGGGGAGATGCCAGCAGCATCGGCCTGCGTCGCTGGCTTGAGGATGCGACCGGAGTCGTCGATGACACCCCACCACACGCCGCCGCGCGAGTCTTCCCAGGCCGCGACAGTCGTGCCGTTGAGCATGGCGAAGTCGGGGTTGACCTGGTGCGTGCCGGTTCGGATGAGCGGCCGGTCGGTTCCAACCACGCTGTAAACAGCGCCCGTATCGGTCCACTGCTCGGCGCCGGTCTGCCGCGAGTAGCAGCGGTTCGGCGTGAACTGCAACAGCTCCTCACCGAATAGCGTGCTGCCGTTCTCAGCACGGACGCCCAAAGCGATGCCGCCGCTGAGCAGGTCGGGTGAGCCGTCGATCGACTTGCTTAACCCATCGTATCCGTAGCGCTTTTGCAGCGAGGTTTGGCGGCGGAACACTACGTTCTCAGCGACCAACAGCTGGCCGGCGGCGACCGTCTTACTGTCCGCCTTGGTATTGACGCCGCCGGCGAACGACACACGTAGGGCGCCCTCATTCAGTGGCATGTGCTCCTCCGTGGTCACGTTCGGTGGAGGACGGCATCATCCGGTCATGGTGAGAACGGCGGCCGCGCTGGCGGCGATCTGGCTGGTGGGGTGCGTGCATGCTGACGTAGCCGCACTGATCGCGAGCGAGGCCACGCTCGCGTGCGACTGGGGGCAGACCAGGTCTGCGGCAGCATTGGGATGGCGCGGGCACGAGGAGACCAACATCCTGCTTGGCCATCAGCCAAGTACGACACACGTTGACGTCTACTTCGGCGTCGCCGCCGTTTTGGACGCCGCCCTGTGGATCATGCTGCCTGATACGTGGCGCGGGGCTAGCGTGACGGGCGTGACTGCGATCGAGGCCGACAGTATTGTGCACAACATCCCGACGACCGACTCTATATGTGGACTCGGTCGTCATGGGCGATCGTAATCAACTTCCAGGTTATAGATGGACGCTGCTGCCGCTGGTCCGCTGACCGGAGCGACGATGGCCAGGTAGATCTGACCTGACGATACGGAAAGACCTGGCGCACTCGTTGTGGCCGACAACGTCTGCAGCGCGCCTGATCCGGATGAGGTTGGTGTGCCTGAGCCGATAGTAATGCCGCTCGAGCCATTTACCGTCGCGAACCCGATCCGCAAACTGAACGTGGTACCCGACGTATCGCGCATGACGATGCGCGCCGCCTGAATACGCGACCCAACGAGCATCGGCAGTGGGATTTGCACCGAGTTAGAGCTCGTCAGACCGAATACGAATGCATTGGTTGCGAATGATGCGTTGGCAATCACCGCCGGTAGCGCCACCTGCAGCGTACGCAGACCGTGCTTGTAATCCCCCGTGCCGCTCACGGTCACATTGCCGTTGGCGGCCACGGTCACACTGGACGCGGAGACTGCGGACGCTGTGACGTTGCCAAGCACGACATCCACCGGGACGGTGTTGTTCGTGATGATCTGTCCCGAGTTGCTCATCTGCATGAGCAGCGTCGTAGATGGCAACGCAGATGGCCACGTGACAGTATAGTTGGAGGCCAAGCTCGCAGAGGCCGCCATCTCCACGAACAGCGCAGACGCAGTACCGAACGGAGCTAACCGCACGTTTCCAGCATGCAGCCGCCCCCACTTGGCTGCGCCGTCCTTGAACGTGTACTGCTTCTGGCTGTCGTCGAACGCCTCGAGCGCACCGACCGCCGAGTAGTCTCCGCCGATGCCGCCGACGAATGACGCGAAGTTGAGCGCGTTGCCCGAGGTGAACCGGACCGGGTTCCCGGTGTTGTTGCGCCAGTAGAGCTCGCCCGCGACCAGCCCGCCGGATCCGTTGGACACGAACAGGCTCAGGTTGTTGGCGGGGGTCGCGACCGCCGAGAACTGCGCGCGCGCGAGGTTGGTCGTCGCGTAGAGCGAGCCGAACGACAGGTCTCCGTCGATGTTGATCGCGGCGGTAGTGATCGGTACACCAGCGCCTGGCTTGTGGCTGTGGGCATCGATGACGGCGAGCGCAGCGTTGTTCTCCGTCCCCCACGTCCCGGCATCGCCGCCGACCGCCGGCTGGACAAGGCCCATGTTGGGCAGCGTGCTCCCTGGCATCACCACACCTCGATCTGCGCGGCCCGCTGGGCGACGCCGATGACGTTGATCCAGACCTCGCGGTCTGGGTTCGGGTTGCTGAGGTCGATTGCGTGCGCGAATGATGCGTCGGCGACGGTCGCGGTCAGCGAGTACCCACGCGCGGCGTGGCCAAGAGAGTGGCGAACAACGTTGCGCCCCACCGCGAGGTCAGCCTTGACGATCTGCCGCCGCTGACGCTGCCCGGTGGCCTGAAGCGCCTGAACCGCCTGCTGAACCTGCAGTCCAGCTGCGTCCGTGGTCGACGTCTTCTGCCCGTCATCGCGGATCGACAGCGACGCCACGGTGCCCGGCGGCTTCACGACACGGCCTGCCATCAGCGCCCCCACCATCGCTGGTCGCGATCGAACTCATCGTCGTATCCGGAGTAGCCATCGCGCAACGGCAGGTACTCTGGCTCCTGGGCCTTGCGCTGGCTGGCGCCGCGGATGATGCGCTCGCGCTGGAACTGCAGCTGAGCCTGCCACGAGCTGACGTCGCGCTCCTCGTTGAGCGCCAGGCGAAGGAGCGTCGCGTAGATGACGTACTCCTCCCACCCGTTGTAGTACTCGCGCGGGTCGCCGAGCTGGGGCGCAACGGGCGCGTAGGTGACGCGCAGCGTGTACGCGCGATCGGGCGTCGGAAACAGGTCTGCGCCGCGCGCGGTCAGCCGGTACGCGCAGGGCTGGCAGAACGTCGTCGAGCAGTAGCGGTTGCGGTCCGAGATGCCGATCTGTGGCAGCTCGATGTAGTCGGTACCGTTGGCGCCAGCCCCGGAGCTGCACAGGCAGTCGATGCCGCGAACGCGCCAAGTACCCGGCGGCAGCGGCACGTACGGCTGACCGGCCACGGTGATGACCTGGGCGTCGACGTCCCAGTAGCCCTCGTTGGTGTCGGCGATCAGCTCGTACAGCTCGGTCCACGCAGCCTGGGCCTCGACCGTGATGTTGGCGTCTGGGAAGCGCACCACGTTGCGGAAGTCGCCGCGGAAGCGGATCGCAGAGATGAGGTCGGTCAGGCTTTTGGGCACGGTGACTGGTCCTCCTAGGTCCGCGCCGAGGTCGGCGCCGAGCTCGCTCACGGGCTCACCGCCCCGAACGTCTTCCACGTCCCCGGCGTCCCGGCGGACGTGCAGACGCAGCCGACGAACCCGCCGGCAGTCGGCGCAGCGAAGAACTGAACCTCGCCCTGCGTGTGCGCACCGCTCGATGGACACGTGGTGCCGCCGGCGAGCGGCCCCTTGAGCGACGACTGCAACGTCACGTTGCTCTGGAACGTGTGCAGCGGGAAGTTGAACACCGAACCGTCCGTGTTGACCTGTCTGACATCTGCGCCAGCGGTGAACATGCGCTCGCGCAGCGCGCCGCCGCCGCCGTTGGGGTAGTAGGTGCCGAACGGATTGGCCGCGTTGTGGTCCATCACGATCAGAGCACGGTCGTCGCTCGATCCTGGCGTGCCGATGGGATTGGCCAAAATCTCGGCGGCGCCCTGCGAGATGCCGGCCCCCGTCAGTCGACCGTTGGTGTCGAACCACGCGCGCGACGTCCCGCTTGAGTCCTTGACCAACAGGCTCTTGCCGTTGACCGGCGCCACGGGCAGCCCCTGGAACACGACGTCTGGCGTCATGTAGATGGGCACGTTGACCGCCGCGAGCGTCGCGCTGTTCTTGGCGTCGTTGATGACCGGGTTGATCAGGTTGATGTTGGTCAGGCTTCGTATCTGGATCCCGACGTTCTGCGCGACGTTGGTGATCGCGACACCGGCATCGATGTTTGCTGGCGTACCGGTCTGAAGCTGGACGCCGTCAAAGCGCACGTGGCTGGCGCCATCGATCGTGATGGCGGTCCGATGTGTCTGCGTGCCGCCCATCTCGATATGGGTCTGGATGAAGTTGCACTGACCGAACAGTCCACGGCCCTTGAGGTAGATGGCCGAGCTGTTGCTGCCCTGGTTCTCGCTGGTCAGGTTCACGAACACGAGTCCGGCGATGGCGCCGGTGTTGGTCGCGCCGTCCTCGACGAGAACGTTGTGCGATGCGTTGCTGAACACCCACGTGTTCTCGACCAGGATCGGCCCCATGCCGCCCGGCGTGCCCGAGGCGAAGATGTGCAGGCCGACCGACGACCCGCCGAGGATGATCACGTCGCGGATGTAGCTGTTGATGAACAGCGACCCCCACGACACCACAGCCTCACTCTCGACAGCCCCTGTCCCGGAGTTGCCATCGATGGTCAGTCCCTGGAGGAACGCGTACTCCTGCGTGCCGTCCTGGTTCTGGTTCTTGACGAGGCTCGTGTTGTTGAACGTGGGGGCCGCGCGCAGGATCGTGTTCGCTGGGTTGTCGCCACGCAGCACGACGCCATTGGGATCGACGAGCTGCGAACCGATCTTGTACGTGCCCTTGGGAAAGTAGACGGTGCCGCCGAACACGCCGTTGCGCGTGGCAGCAGCAGCCGCGATCGCAGCGTTGATCGCTGCGGAGTCGTCGACCGTCCCGCCGCCCGTCGCCCCGAATGCCATGACGTTGAACACGACGTCCGGGTTGCGCTGCATCACCGTGCGGATATCGGTCAGCGCGCCGAAGATCGCGTTGACGTCGGCCGCTCCGATCTGCGTCGTAGGGTTGGTGATTGGGATACGGTCAGTCTTCGTCGCCGGCAGCGACGTGTTGTTGTCAACGAAGTTGGGCGCACCGAAGACGACGCTCGGCAGCGCCAGGAACACCAGCGTCAGTAGCACCGTCGTGACACGCTTCATGTGCACCCTCGTCCTCACGTCGTCGTCTCGTTGGTGCTGGTGATCGCAAACGTTCCCGTTCCGCTCGCCACCAGCCGGTAGTAGTGCCCAGCCGGCACGTCGTAGACGAGCTTCCACGGCAGAGTGATCCCAACGCCGACAGCGAGGGTCACCGACGGTTGCTGCGTGTCCCGAATCGTCGTGGGTGTCGAGTTGGAGTCGCTCTGTAACGAGATGCCACCGCCCGCGGTGAGAGACGTCGTCCACGTCCCCGATACCGTCACCCTGACCGGACGCGTCGTGCTGGGCTGCCGCGCGGTCCCGATGGTCAGAGTCGGTGAGGTCCCGGACCCCGGCAGCGCCTGGCGAGCAGCGTCGTTCGTGTCCACGTACGTTTTGGTCGCTAGACCAGTCGTCGCTGAGGCGATCGCGGCAGACACCGAGCTTGCGCTCGCCAACCCAGAGGTCGCAGATGAGATCGCTGCATTCATCGCTGACGTGGTTGGCACACTGGAGATTGCCGTGGCGATGGCGGCGTTCATTGCCGTGGCAGTAACGACCTGGCTCGGATCTTCGGAGACCGCCGAGATCAGCGCCTTGACCGTCACCGTGTAGCCCTGCACCAGCGCGGCAGCCGTAGCGGATGCGATACACGCAGCATTGACATCGTCGGGCGACGACGACATCGGCACAAGCACGGTCCACGGATACGGCGAATTCGGGCCGACACCGTCGATGCACACCGTGCCGGACATGCGGAACTGCGTGAATGGGTCCGCCAGCGTCGCTGACGTGATCTGTGCGAATGCGTTCAGCGTGGTCATGGTTTCCTCACGAGATCGTGGTGCCCGAGCTGTTGAGGACGAGCCAGGCCGTGCCGTTCCAGATCAGGTTGGCGATCATCGTGGTCGCGCTCACCGCGCCGATATTGGTGAGCGCGGCGTTCGCCGAGCTCAGACCGGTGAAGTTGATGTTGCCGACCGGAGTACCCGCAGCGACCGAGCATCCGATCTGCACGGTGTCGCCCGGCAGGTTGCCGTTGGGCAGTGCTCGGGTGGTCGTGCTCGACACGGTGCCGGTGACCGACAGCGCGTAGAGCGCGGGGAGCTGCAGGCCGGCCGTCAGCGTGGTGCCGACGACCAGCGTCTGCGTGCCGGCGCGCTTGATCGCCGTGACGCGCCAGGTGAGCGCCGCCGTGGAGGTCAGCGAAACCTCCTGGCCCGGCGCCGTGAACGTGAACGTCGATGGGCAGACGAGGCCGGTGGTCTGATCGGGGCTCGTGATAGTCACGACGCCGAGGGGAGTACCGCTGGTGGCGACGCACGTGATCTTCTTGCGCTGGCCCGCCGAGGTCGGCGCCGCCAGCGTGAAGGCCATCGTGTTGGCGACGGTCAGCTCGGTCGAGTACTTCGCCGGGTCCAGCGTCCCGGCAGAGGTCATCGCGTCGATGCCGAATCCGATCGCATCGCTGAACTGCGCGATGGTGATGGGGTCGAAGTTGCAGAGTTGTTCGAGATGGGCAAGGTCGAGCATGGTGGTCCTCAGTTCTTGCTGACCGCGCGAACGGTCCAGCGAACGTAGACAGTGGTGGTGGTGGCGACGTCGCCGAGGGCGGCGCCGGTGGAGAACTGGAATGTGGCGGTCCTGCCGGCAACGTTCATGACGGTGGCCTGCCCGTCGAAGCCGAGGACGCCGTTCGGATCGATGAACGAGAAGATCGGCGGGTACAGCAGCATCGGCCACGCCTTCGCGAAGGTGATCGCGTAGATACCGGTCGACTGCCACACGGCGGACACGATCTCGCCGCCGCCGTTGACGGTCGCATCGCTGTTGACGAGGTTGGCGCCGACGCCACCGCCCTGCAGCTGCGCGAACATCTCGACGGTGAAGGTGCGCGGCGTCTCGAGCGTGTGGCGTTGGCCATTGGATGAGGTAGCCATGGTTCACGCTCCTCAGAAGCTCGGGTTGAGGCGGGCGACGCCGTTCCAGCCCGGCGCCGAGCAGCCGAGGTTCTGGTACGCGCCTAGCCGGGCCTCGACGGAGTCCTCGGTATAGGAAGGCATGATGCGCATGCCCGTCGCGTTCTCGCCGGTCCAGTTGATCCATTCGCCGGTGTGCCACAGCGTCCACGTGTCGAGCTGCAGCGCGTAAAGCACGTTGCTCGGGCAGTTGCGGTCCGGGTAGATCATCACCGTGCGACCGCCGCACAGCGCCTTGTAGCCGGAGAACCCGACGACGACCTCACCGCTGGGCGCCGAGACCTCCGTCATGACATCAGAGATGATGCGAACCTTGGAGTTCGACACGATCTCGAGGTCGGACAGGGACTCCGGGTTCGCGAAGATGTGCGACGTCTTGCCGCCGTACTTCACGATCTTGGAGACCAGCTTGATGATCACGGCGTCGAGGTCGCCGATGGTGGTGCCATCGAGGAACACGCCGCCGAGCCGGACCGGAGACACCGCGCGGACGATGTTGTTGAAGCTCGCCGCGAGCAGCGCGTTCCGGTTCGGCGTCGACGGCAGCCAGTCGGCGAGACCGGAGATGCACGCGTTGTAGTCGCCGCGTTGGAACACGAACGACGAGGGCGTGATACCCGAGATCTTGCTCGCGAGGTTGTCGGCGATCGTGACGATGCCGTTCTCCTCATCGACCGCGGTCACGATCGTGGTGTCGCCGCTGTCGAGCAGCGTGCCACTGCCGTCCGTGGTGCTGAACTGAAGAATCTGGTCGACGACGAAGTTGAATGCCGCGGCGTTGTCGGTGAACGTCAGCGACGTAGTGTTGGTGCTGGAGAGCGCCAGCTGGCCGAGCGACCCGCCCTGGGTACGATACAGGCGACGTCCGATCTTTTCACCGAGCGACTGGAGTCCGCGATCGAACTCGCCGAGCGCTTCGACGAACGCGTCCGACTTCTTCATCGACGCGTAGATCAGCTCGTTGTTGATCACAATGCGCTGGTACTGCTTCATCCGCGACAGGATGAAGTCCAGGTACTTCGAGACCGTGTTGTCGGTCATCGCCGACTCGTACTGAGCCGACGCACCAGAGGGGTTCTGGTACTCGACCGGCTGGAAATAGCGACGACCGCCCGCTTCCTTGCCGCGCTTCTTCTTCACGAAGCCGAGGAACGGGTTGTCGCCGAAGGACTGCTCGAGGATCTTTTCGTCGGTGTAGACGTCTTTGAGAAACGCGTCTTGGTTGGCAATGGTAAATGAAGTCACGTTGATGCTCCTTGGTTGGGAGCACCGCGATCAGCTGGACCTCAGGTGCTTGGGAAGTGCTTGGCTGCAAGGGCGAGACGTCTCGCTTCCTCGCTCACCTTCCGCGGCTTGTCCGGTGCTGGGGGTGTCGTTGCTGTCGGTAGTGCAGCGGGGGCGACACTCGCGCTCGCGTTCGTGATGGTTCGGACGCCGGGTTGGGTCGCGTCCGCTGGTTTGTCCGCCACGGGTACGGTTGCTTGAGTCGTTGGTGCGGTGCTGGTACTGGCCGGTGCCACCGCGAGCGCGTCGCGATGGGCTTGGTAGTGGGTTTCGATCTGCTTCGAGTAGTGGTTGATGAGGACGTCGTCGGGCGTGTTGGGGTCCATGACGCCGGCCGCGATATCGCGGCGGATCGATCCCCAGATCAAGTCACCCGGCGACATGCGGTCGATGACCTGCGCGTACTTCATGAGCAGCGGGTACTTGTCCGCGTGCTTCTCCGCCTCGAGACGCGAGTCAATGCCGCGCGCGATCTCGGCGTGCCTGGTGCGCTCGGCGTCGCCCAGCTTGGCGTCCTGAGCCGCCTTGTCCGCGGCCTCGCGATCGCGCTTGTCGCGCGCCATGAGGATGCGGTTCCGCTGCGCTTCGATCAGCGCCTGGCGGGCCGGGTCGGGCTGCATCTTCAGCTCCTTGCCGGTCCACTCGGTGTAGATGTTCGAGAGCAGCGCGTCGACCTCGGGCGAGGCGTGGTCCTTGATGCCGGCGTTCAGCGCGGTCAGCTTGCGCATCGCCGTGTACGGGTCGGTGGTCCATGCGCGTTCAATCTCGTCGAGAGCCGCCATGCGCTCGTCTAACGGCGCTGACTGGCGGCGTTCGGCCTGCTCGAGCCGGGCGACGAGCTTTCGGTTGACCTCGGTCAGACGCTCGTTGTGCTTGGCGAGCTCGGCGGCGCGATCGGCGCCGGCATCGGGCTTGGTCGGCTCCACTGACGGCGTGGGCGTCGATGGCGGCGCAGCCGGGGCGGGCTCCGCCTTCGCCGCGGCGTTGATGCCACCGCTGGGCGCTGCTTCGGCGGCGGGCGCCGCAGGGGCGCTCGGGGTCGCCGGCGCGTCCATCGCGGCGAGCATCTGGCGTTGGTGCTCCGTGAAGGAGCGTGGCGCAGCACCATCGGTGCGCAGCCGCTCGATCGCGCCCCGGCCGCTGCCGCCATTCGGCTCCGCATCACCATCCTGCGACGGCCCATGCCGATACGAGGTGACCTCGGTCGGTCGGTGCTCGCGGAGCTGCGCGCGATCCGGCGCGGGTCCGCGCTGGACGGTTCGGGTGGTCTCGGTAGTGGTGCCGTTGTTGGAGTCCATGGTGTTTCCGGATCAGGATGGCGGCACCGCACCGATGGTCGGCGGCGGGGGCAGCGGTCCGTTGGGCATGAGGGGGATGCCGCCGGGCATCGGTGGTAGTGGTCCTTGCGGTTGCGGCGGCGGCCCGGGCGGGATGCCCATCGCGGCCGGGTTACCCGACGGCAACATCGGCTGCGGGCCAGGGCCGCCCGGAGCGGGCATAACCGGAGGTGGAGCGCTCTTGACCTTCAGCTGGAAGACGACCGCATCCACGTAGTCGCGGAACCGGGTCTCGATCTCGGCTGGCGCTTTCTCGGCCTGCACCCAGTTGTAGAACGCCGTCGACACCTTCAGCTCGAGGTCCAGGTCGTTGTACTGCTCGGGGATCGGCGGCGGGATGTCGGTCTTGACCAGATCGTCCATCTTGCGCAGGCAGTTCTTGTACGGCGCCAGGACGATGCGGTTGGCCTCGCTAAGGTCGGGCTCGTCGAACAGCGCGGGCACGATCCACTGCGGGATGACGCCGGCCTTCGCGAGCTGCTCGACGACCGAGATCTTGCCGGCGCGCGTGTCCGGGATGAAACCGACCGGTTCGATGCGCAGACGGTAGTCACCGTCCTTGAGCATCACCTTCGTGTAGTCGAGCCGCTGGATCGCATCGCGGCCCTTCCAGCTCACGGCCACCCATGACCGCTTGGCGCCCTTGCCCTCCTGCCGACGACGAGCAACGCGTGCGGCGGCGTCGAGGTAGCACTGGGCGCCGTTGAGCCGATAGCGCGCGTAGTTCGCTTGCGGCATGCGGAACCGGTCGCTGTCGATGTCGTACTGCGTGTCGAGCGCAACGCCGCTGGCGCCGGGTCCGAGCGACGACCTGCTCTCGGCGCTGGCCTGCGAGACGCCCTCGAGCTTGAACATCTTGTCGATGAACGAGTCCAGTGCGTTCATCTGCGCCGCGTTGAAGGGCGTCGGAGCCTCCCAGGTCGGAGCCTGCGCGCCGCTGAACTTCATTTTGAACGGCTGGAACCCGGACAGCATCTCGACGGGGATATCGTTCGCCCCGTTCACAAGGAAGAAGCCGCGGCCGGTCGCGCGCAGGTTGAGCTGGATGTCGCGCACGATCATGTTGACCGAGTGCTGCATCTCGGCGAGGTGGTCGACGAACCCCTCCGGGTAGATGCCGCGCTTGGGCTTCGTGATCTGGAACTGCGTCCACGGGAACCGCGGCTCGTGCCACAGCTCGCTGACCAGCGTACCCAGCTTCGGATCTTCGCTGTCGAAGCACAGGACATGGCGGCCGTCCTTGCCGCCGGGCAGCGTCGGCGGGTGCCACGCCTCCCATGTGTCGACGTAGTCCTCGAACGACCCGAGCCGCGTGCCGTTGCCGTCCACGTCGTCATCGTCTGGACGACGCGTAGATGACGGCGCCCGCTCGATCGCATCCTTCGACTTCGGGAACAGTTCCTTGAGGTAGCTCTTGGAGACGCGCTGCAGCCGGATCGCCTGCAGCGGCTTGCCGTACTTGCACTCGCGACGGTCGAACAGCAGCTCGTTGATCGGGATGCTCTCGGCGAAGATGGAGTCGTCGTTGTCGTCGATGCGCGTGAATCCGCTACCGAGGATGGTGCCGTCGTCGAGCGCGTAGCGCGACAGGTCGTCGAACTCCGTCTCGAGCATCTGGCCGACGATGAACTCGCGGAACCGCTTGGCCTGCTGCTTGAGATCCCAGTCGCTGTCGTCGGTGACGAAGCTCGGCATCGGGCGGTCCTTCGACAGCCTCGACGAGAACGTGTCACACACTGCCTTGATGACATTGAGCCGCGCGACGCCATAGCCGCCGCGCTCTAGCACGCCGAGCGCCGCCCGGTTGCTGAGCAGCGCGACGCCGCGATACAGCCGCTCGCGCGCCAGGTTCTTTTGATGGAAGCCGCGCTCGATCGTCAGCAGCGCTTTGCCGTAGTCGACGATGTGCTTCGCCGCGGGCGCGCCGACGGGGAGCTGGAACCAGTGCTCGGAGCGCTGGATCGTCTTCTGCTCGTCGGGCTTACTGCGTGGTTCCATAGGACAGCGGCGCGTTGCGCGACCGTCCATGTGGACACCGTCAGCTGCCACCAGATCAGCATCTTACGGTCCGGATTGCAAGTGGTCAGTCGTCGATGCCCTGCGCCATCCGGTCCAGAATGCCCATCGTTGGCTCGTCGTCCGGCACGCTGCGGCCCTCGTCCTGACGCAGGTCGTGCACCGTGGTGATGATTTTCCCCACGCGCACCGTCGGACCGATCCGGAACCCCTTCTTGCGGCCGTACTCGAGCAGCTGGATCAGGTCGGTCAGGTCGGAGTTCGGCGCCGGCTGGGGGACCGGATCGCCATCGTCGTCGTGCTGCACCGGGCCTGGTTCAAGCGGGCGTAGGGTCATGGCTTCTTGGCCATCTTGCAGAATGGGTTGTCCCGTAGATACGACACCTGAATCGATGGTTGTACTTGATCGCTTAGCCTGTCCCGGTCGGTGCAGACAGGCGGGCGGTTCGCACGCTCCATCTGCCACGCGGCGATGTCCAGATCGCCGGCGCGAGCATCCTGCAAGTCGTTGCACTCGTAGCAACTATCGTGGTCCAGATATGACCACTGAGTCGACCCGACGTTTCGACAGCTGCAACCGCAGTTGTCCTCATGTGGATGAACGTTGACTTTCGGGCACGTCTCACGCTCCCACTCCGCCTCTCGCCACATATCGACGACCCACTGCTTTATGACCTTACCCTCACCCGGGTACATGTCCTTGAGGGTCGAATCGAACGGAACTGAAATCACTCCCATTGGTATCCTCCATCTTCGTACTGCCTGTTTTCGTCGATGAACTCGTCGGCTTCCTCAAGCTTACGCTCTCGGATGGCGTCAGCTTTCTCGATCGACCGCTCGATCTTGCGCTCCTCGGCCTGCAGCGCCTCGCGCGATCCGGGCTTCGGCTTGTCGCCGGCCACCTGTGACAGGTAGTGGGTCAGCGCGCTGAAACCATAGCGTGCCGCGTCACAGCAGTGGTCTCCGTGGACGATACCGTTGACGACCCGGTGCTTGTGGACCTCGCGCGTCTTGCCGGGCTTGGTGGGCAGGTAGACGAGGTTGCGCATCTCGCTGTACAGCGGCGAGCCCTCGCGTAGGTGGACCAGCCCGCGGCGGATGTCGCCGGCGAGCAGCTCCTCGAGCGTGTTCTTGCCCGGCTTGTTGGCCGCTTCCAGCGGCAGGTTGAAGCGGCGAGCCCACTCCGCGAAGTCCGCGTCCTTGCCAGCGGCGTCGCCGCCGAACGACACGATGGAAGGCTCGACGTCCCACAGCAGCTTGATGTAGCCGGCTTGGTCGTCGGCGTGGACGCGGGTCTGCTTCCAAGAGAACATCTCGTACACGTCGTTCAGCGACGGCGTGAACGCCCACAGCACCGCGGCGAACGGGTCGGGATGGAACCCGAAGTCGAACCACAGGCTGTACAGCCACTTGTGTGGGCGTCCGTCGCGCCCTACGCGCGGCAGGTCTCGGATCGCCAGCTGGTGATCGTACCATGGCGGGTGGCCGTCGAAGCGCGGGTCGGTGCCTACGAACGGGTTGTCGGCTAGCCGCTGCGGCGCGAACAGCAGCTGGTGCTTGGGCACGGAGTGGACCGGGTAGACGTAGCGCGCGTCGGCCTTGACCCACCGGCCCAGCCACTCGCGCACGAAGTCGGGCTCGTCGCCCTTGAGGTTCTTCTCTAGCTTCTCGGCGCCGGCGGTGACGTCCCATCGGACTTGGGCAGCTGCCTTGTCCGCGTCTGTGCGGTCTGTGTACGGCCCGTATCTGTGAGTGGCGCGCTCAGCGAGCGTGAGCTCGGGGGAATGGGCTAGGTTGTCTTCGACGTAGTAGACGGTCGTGCCCTCCGGTGCCGTCGAGTCGACCACCGCGCCGAAGAACGGGTTATCCGCCACCGTGATGGTGTGGACCTCCCAGCCCGGTAGACGCTCTTCCCCTTCCTCAAGCTCCTTGGTGACCTCGTAGAACAAACCGGCGCAATCGACGCCCGGCGTGCCAGTCAGCCAGCACTGGCCTCCGAAGTCACGCATCGAGGCGGAGATGACGGCCACGAAGTTGTCGAGGAGCGGGAAGTCCTGGGCCTCGTCGATCCAAAACACGCCCTTCGCCGAGCCACGCTTCTTGCCCTGGTCGCGTAGGTTGTCAGCGCCAAACAGCTCAATCTGCGAGCCGTTGCCGAAGTCCAGCTTCATGTCGCCGTTGCGGACCTCGATGACGATGCCGCCGATCTTGTACGCCTCGAGCTTTTTGCGCTTGAGACGGACGGGCTCACCGAGCGAGCGCACCACGTCGCAGAAACCGCTCTTGTTGTCGTTAGTCCACGCGCGCTCACGGGCGTTGACCTTGGTGTCAGTCACGTAGGTCGCGCGGAATCCTGAGATCGATAGCGCGCGCGCCAGCAGCTCGCGGACGCCACCGGCGGTAGCGCCAGCCCGACGCGTCTTGCACGTCGCCCGCCATCGTGCGCGACTCGTGAAGAACGCGCGCTGCTTGGGGTACATCCACTCGCGGATCTGAGCCGCCGCCTTGGCGCCGCGGGTCCGGCCGACCGTGACGGGCACCGGGTGGCGGCGCGCCTGCTCGCGGATCGCGGCGATGCCGAGTGGGGACAGGCGCAACTTCTACTCCCTGGTCAGATGCCACTTGCCGTCTTCGGACTGATACGTCTCCGACGTCGACGGCCGCAGCGGATCATCTTGCTGACCCAGGCGCTCGTACTCGATGTGCCATCCGGTGGACCCGACACCGCTGTCGGCCTCGACCCTGAACGCCTGGTTCAGTCGATTCGCAAGCGACGCGTCGTCGTACACCTGCCATGACTCGCCAAAGTGCTTGGCGATAAGCACGCGTTGCCCAGACGCCTCGTGGACGAGGTATAGGCGGTTGTTGGCCATCGGTCAGCCGGTGAGCGCGGTCCGCTCGACGGCGGCGATAGCGTCAGCGATCTCCTCGTCACGCGTACGGCGCTGCTGCACCGGCTTGAGCTCGAACGAGCAGTCGTGATCTCCCATCCTGACGAGCCCAAACATCTTCGCGTAGATGTCGAGCGCGGCTTCTTCGGTCCAGGTATCGGCGGCAATGATCAGTGACGGCACTCCGTCGCGTACCCGGATATCTGCCTTCACGGCGCCGCTCCGACACCGATCTGGCCGTCAGCACCCTCGATGCGGTCGGCCTCGGCGCGCAGGTCGCGCACGAGCTGATCGCGAGCGGCTCTCACCTTGCCGTGGATGAGCTTGCACATCTCGTTCGGCTCCATCTTCAGGTCGTAGACCTCCGGGCCGGCCACCTCGACCGCATGGCTCACGTACGAGTGGATGCGCATCTTGAGGACGTCGCGAATCTCGTCGGCGAACAGGACTGCACCATGAGCATCGCACCGGATAAGCCTGCCGATGCCGAGGGCCTGAGCCGACTCCTTGGCAATCTTGTTCACGAGCTTGACGTTGCCTTCGATGGTGTTGCTCACTGCGCACCTCCAGTAGGCGCCGGTACCGACGGCAGGGCCGCGCTCACGCGGGTCGCCTCGGCGTTGAGCGCATCGATGGCGCCCTGGACCGCGGCGGGGTCCACGCTGCCCGCGTTGACCTGCGCCTGCAGCGCGGCCACGGTGGCGTTGAGGTTGGCGATCGTCGTGGTCTGCGACGTGACGAGCGCGATGATCTGGTCGTCCTTGTCCTTGAGGGACGCGACAGCGGTGTTGAGGTCGTCGGCGAGTGACATGATGAGGCGGTTTCCTTTGGTGGTCTTGATGATGTCGATCAGGCTCACCGCCAGCACGGCGATGAGCAGAAGCGAATGCCAGATGAACAGGCCGACGGCCGGGCTCACCTATACTCCGTGCAGATGCCGTGCTGGTTGAGCCACGGTTCGATCTCGTCGTGTACCTTGCGCACGCCCTTGGCCATGGCGGCCTGCCCCTTCGTCAGCTCCTCGTGCGGCTCGCTGAGGTAGATGACGCGATCGACCGGCGGGCGTTCGCCGGGATGGTTGTCGCGCCACTTCCGCAGCGCGCGAGAGACGGCGACGCCCTCGATGATCCAGGAACCCGACCAGTCGAACCAGCGCGCGACCTCGGCGGACGCGTCGGACCAGTCGAGCTTGCCGATGAGGTCGTCGGTGTGTTGGATCTCGATGTCGTCGACACGTGGCCCATTGGGATTCGCCTGATCACGAATCTCGTGCGCGAGCGTCGTCTTGCCCGTGCGCGGGCCGCCGGTGATGGCGATACGGGTCACGGCTTGGCCTTCTTGAGCATCGACAGGAACGGTGATGGCTTCATGGCCATCGTCACGACACTGTCAGCCGGATACAGCTGCCGAGTGAGCGCGGTCAGCCGGGACACGTCCATATATCCCAGGGCGTCACGCGCGGACTGCCACCGGCGCCGCTTGAACGGCCGCCACCATGGCGGACGTGGGCCGATGGCCAAGATCTTGGCGTCGCGCTCTGCCACGAGCTGTGGATCGTCTTCATTCATCGGCATCGACCTCGCAGTACGTCACGACGTTGCGCTCCGCCGCTTTCGAGGCGGCGACCTTCGCGCGCAGCTGCGCGGACCAGTGGGCGGAGACTGCAGCGCGCTGGGCGGGGGTCAGCTGGCGCCACTGCGGATGTGTCTCGCGTCGGCGAGCCGTGTCCCACTGGATCAAGTCACGCAAATTAACGCCGTCGTACTCGACGTCCAGCGGGTCGGCCGGCGGCGCCGCGGCAACTGGGGCCGCGTTGCGCTCACCGAGATCACGCATATATTCCTTGGCGGCGCGGATCTGTTCGAGGAGCGCCTGGGGTGACATGGCGAGTGTCTCTATCCGGATCTCGTTGGTCGGCATGCCTGGGTCCTCGACGATCTTGATGCGGCCATACCGGGTGCCGATATAACCGTCCCTGCGGCCATACCGGGTGCCGATATAACCGTCCCAGCTGATGTTGTCGCCTAGCTTGCGCAAGCTCTCTTGGTTGGCCTGCATGGCATAGGGTGTGCCGCCGCAAGCCTCGATGTCTGCCAAGGCGGCAGCGATCGACTTGTCGAGCAGGCATGACCGGCACATCCCAAGCATGCCGACATCGTTGTCGTACTTGGCCGAGCATGACCGGCACCGGTACAGGATCGCGATGCGATCGTTGGGCTGATGCTTGTGCGATCTGACCACGACGTACCCAGCTGGCGTGTGGAAGTTGATTTCACCGATGAGGAAGTGTCCGTTCGTCAGCTTGGACATCGCCAGTGGGCTCACCACGTACTCAAGCTGAGTCGCCTGCGTGCGGCCGGTGAGACCGATGCGGCCCGTCGTCAGCTTGACATCGACATCGCACCAAATCGCGCGGTCAGGTTCTGCACCTGATGCATTGACAACCTCGGCGAGTGGATACGGAACTATCACTTCGCCACCGCCTTCGCTGCCGGCTTGGCATCGACGTCATCGGCCGCCGCATCCTGATGCGCCTCGCGCGTCATCGGCGGCGTATTGTGCTTCTGCACCTTGTCCGCGTCGTCGACGTCACCCGTCGACCACTCGAGCACGCACGCAGAGCGCGCGAACTCGTACATGGTGCGCGTCGCGGCGGGCTTGCCGTCCTTGTCCTTGGCGGGCGAGATGAGGATGACGGCCGGGCCGTTGACGCGCACAGTCCATTCGTACATGGCCTGGACCGGCTTGACGCAGTTGATGGTGCGCAGCAGACGAAGCTCCGGCGGCTTGTCCGAGGGCAGGTGAACGGATACGAGCTTGAGTGCCATGGTGTCTCCTACGCCTCGGTCCATGTGAACGCGAGGCCGTCTTTGTTCCGTGATTCGTACAGCCGCCACTCGACCCGGACATCAGATACGCCGGGGTGGCGGCGCTTGATGAAGTCGACGTAGGTAGATACCTCGATTGCAACGTGGCGCTCTAACGGCCCATGTAGCGGTACGCCTGGGTCACTCACCGCGCCCAGTCTCCTGCATCGTGCTAGCCGACGCTGCATCTTGTTTCAGTCGCTCGTCGACCGCGGCGCGCTGGGCAGGGGTGAACTCGAATGGCTTACCCCAGCCGAGAATATCCTCGCGACCTAACCATCCTCCGCCGCCATCCGGATGGCCAAACCAGTCCTCGCGGCTACGGACGGCTATCACTGCGTTGTTCGTTCTGATGACCGAGACTCCGGCCCGCAGACGCACAACCTCGTCGCACCACATCAACACGCCGAGTTTGATTCCGTCAATGACCACGTCCAGCGGATCAATAGGATCCGCGATGTCGTGGTCCGCGGCGTCGGCGCGTTCGAGTGATTGCTCCGACTCGTTAGCCGTCTTCCACCACTCGCCCGCCGCTTCCACGCGCGCGACCTTTGCGTCCAGCGTCGGATCGTTAGGGTCGAACGTGACGTCGTACTTCGCAGCCAGCGACCGGCGCCGCATCTCCTCGGGTCCGTACTCCCGCCCGCACCGCGAGCACGGGCTACCATCGCAGCGGAAGCATCTCGCTGGTCGCTGCTCGTCGTATGGGGTTGGGCACACCAAGATCTGGTGCGGGCCTCCGCAGCGTTCGCACATCATCGCGCCCACTCCTGGTACGGGGTATACGACACGATGTGACCGCGCACGGACAGCCAGCGCGATAGCCACTGGTCTGAGCGCTCCTTGCCGCCGCGTTTCGCCTCGCCCTGGTGCGTGTACACGACGCGTTGCTTGAGCTTGGCGGCGTCGAACAGCGCTGTCGCGATGCCACGACGACGCTCTGAGATGCTGACGTGGCACCAGTGGACGGCGTCGATGCTCGGCCAGGACGCGAACGCCAGCCAGCCGATCGGCCAGCCGTGCTCGGACTGCGCAACGATGCATCGCGTGTCGCGACGGTCCAGGCACGCGCGGAGCTGAGGCACGTGCAGAGCCTTGTAGTCGCGCCAGTCCTTGCGCCACATCGTCGGCGATCCCTTGAAGGCTTCGCGCCACGTCTTCATGATGTGTGCGACGTCGCCGGGGCGCATCGGACGGACGCCAGCGAGGATAACGCTGCGCGCGCCGTTGGGCAGCGAGTCGACGGGCGCGACTGCGGCGCTCATCGCGTGACAGCTAGCTCCGCGAGGGCGTTGACAGCGCGAGTGAACCGCTCCTGGGCCGGCTGCATCAGCTTGCGAGCTCGATCCAGCTCGCGCGCAGCCTCACGGAACTCGTCATAGGCGCTGATATCCAGCGGCGACGACATGTTGAGCGCGAACTGCCTGGGCGGCGTTGCGGCTGGGAGCGTGACGCTCGGCGCCGGCGTGTCCTCGTCGCACGTGCACACGACGTTGGGCGCGCCGGGGTACTGCACCAGGTCGCAGTTCGAGTTGCTCGGGTTGTGCTGGCTCATGTCTGCGGTCCTTCCGGCATCAGGTCGTTGAGGTCGGCGGCGATGCCGACCAGTTGCTTCATCTCGTCCACCGCCAACGGCTCTAGCAGCCACGTCATCGTCTTGCACACCGCCGCCTCGATGCCGGGCTCCTTGCTCTCGCGCGGACCAGCGACGTTGAGCACCGCGATGTGGCGATCGCGGAACCACTCGTGCAACGTGGCGCGCAGGTGGTCGGGCACGCAGCCGTTGCCTTGCGGCAGCACGAGGTGCTTGCACGGCTTCTTCTGCTGCTTCGCGGTCCGCGCCGTGAAGTCACTACCGCCGCTCAGCTCGGCGGCGAACGATAGGATGAGCGTGGCGTCGCTGTCCTGCACGTTGAGCCGGGTGCGCATGCCGTAATTCGGCGACGACGACTCGCGCATGTTCGCGCGGTAGATGTCCGGGATAGTGCCGTCCTCGGCGAGGAGCCCGCGCGGTGCCCAGCCGCCGTACGGCAGTCCGAGCTGAATGGCAGCCTTGAACGCGCCGCGGTCCGCGCCCGTCTGGCCGCCGCTGACGATGGTCAGCGTCACGACTCCACGTATCCCGCGCTGACGCCGATGCCGCAGCGAGATCCGGCCCAGGGCGATTCCCGATCACAGAAGTTGTCGTCGAAGCTGGTCCTCTTGACGGGGTGATCGCACCGGATCACATCGGGCACGAAGAAGCGCGGCACCATCGCATCGAACTCGCCGTGCACTGGGCATCGGTACGCGTGCATCACCCTGCCCTCCGTATCGCCGCGGGTCCGCACGACGAAGCCGCGCTTCTCTTCGACGTGTTCCACCGGTCCGCCCGGCACGACTACCATCGTCGGTCGCACGACGTCGCGCGTGCGAGTCGTGTACTGGTCGAGGTCCTTCATTCTGCCTCCCTTTGGATCTTCTGCGTCGGGTACCGCGTCACCATGGACGCCGCGCGCGCACCGGCCGTCTGCTGCAGCTTGCGCACTTCATCGAGCAACGCCCACTCGTCGTCACCGAACGTGTGCGCGGCGCGGATGAACTCGGCCCGGATCTGCGACTGCAGCTGAGCATCGTCCATGGAACCGATAGCCTTGTCCTGCGCGCGCTCGACGTCGATAGCGTTCTTCGTGATGCGCGACAGGAAGTCGGTGATCTCCTGTAGCTGACCGCGCAGGTCGTCGCGCACCAGCAGCTCGATGCCGCTGCGCAGCTTCATGAGCTGCACGTCGGTCAGCTCCTTGCGCCCGGGCCGCACGATCTGCCAGATCGCGCGCTGCATCTGGAGGTACATGCGGACCTGAGACCGGATCATCTCGCGCAGCTTGCGGATGTCGGAGTCGACCTCCGTGGTGCCGCGCGGCCGACCGGTCAGTCCAGTCTCGGACTCCGCCTCGTCATGCGCTTCGAATTCCGTCGACAACACCACCTGCGTAGCGGTTCCGCTCGCTTATGTCAACTTCGATCTGAACGTGGACATGCGTATGCGCGCATATGTACATGTCGTTACGTAAAAGTGGCCGCCGGCCGCTGTTTCATGACCACGAACAGCAGCTACCTGGCCTCGCGGGCTCTCCCCGCGCAGCATGGCGGCCGGCGACCGAAGCTATCCGCCGCAGCTCTCATCGTGCTCGAGCCGGTGCTCCACGATCGGAGCCCAGATGACGCGGCCAATCGCGTCGGCGAAGTCGATGATGTCCCGCGGCACGAAGCGGTGGTCCTGCTGGATGAGCGTCTTGCGCAGGCGCGTCAGCTGCTCGCGGTCGGCGTCGGTGATGACGATGAGGCGGGCCATCTACCCGATCCGGATCGCGTCGCTGTCGATAGTTGACGCGACATCGACCATCCGCTTGAACAGCTCCATGCGGTCAGGGTGCACGTGGATACGCCCGTTGACCAACCAGCAAAGGGCCGGCTGCGTAGTACCGTCGTCGTTGGTGCTCTGCAACGGCACGAACTTGTCCTCGACGACTGCCAGACTGCTCAGGTTACCCATGTTGACGGGCAGGCAGTCAGGACGCACGCCGCACTTGGCGATGCTGGCGATCACCTGCTCGATGTCCATGCCCCGCATCCTACCTGACCAGCGTCGCCAGCGTCGGATCAATCGCGTGGCACAGCGCGATGCCCGCGGCGTCCAGGGCGTGGTTGCGGTGGCGCGGCTTGATGGCGCCGAGCTGGTCCATGGCGGGCTGCCACCGGGCAACATGTTGCTCGACGCGGCGGTAGACGTCGTCGTAGTCAACCTTGCCTGGCCTGCCCGTGATGGCCTGCTGCCAGCGCTTCGGGGGGAGCTCGTAGAGTGGGATGCCGTTGCACACCGCGAAGCCGACAACGGCGCCGATGGACATCGCTAGGCCCACGGACATCTTGAACTGCCGCGGGTTGTAGCTGCCAGCTTCGTGGACGACCTGCCACGGCGACTTCGTGCTGATATACCTCTGCATGCCAAGCTGATCGGTCTGGTTCGCCACCCGCCGCGAACTGTCCGTCGACTTCGCCACCTCTGCATCGACTCCCTGAACCATGGCGCCTAGCGCGACGACGCGCGACAAACCAGCGTCAACTACAGCCCACCCGAACGTGGCCGTGCCGCAGTCGATGCCGAGGATCACTTGTCGACGCCTTGAAGCAAGATGACGGCTGCGGCCAGGTAGTTGATGGCGCCCAGCAGCTCGGCCACGGCGCGATCGCTATCCATGCGTGTCGACTCGAGCGCCTTCTTTACGGCCTGCCCGACCTCGAAGTGCGTCGACCCCATCCACTCGCCTAGCTTGACGATCTGCTGGTGCTCGAAGGGCTCGCCATCCATGGCGTGACGCTCCTTGCCCTTGCCGTTGCTTGCCTGCTCATACGCCTGGTTGAACACGTCGTACAGCCGCGTGTAGGCGTCGGAGTGCTTCGACGGCTTGCTCACTTCCCACCGCCCTTGCGCCCACGCTTCGCCGGCTTGGCGTCACCATCGGCGATGGCGTCCTCTTCCTCCGCCTGCCGCGCCATATCGTCGATGTCCGTCACGTCGTCGTCCGGCGCGCCTGCGGTGCCATCGTCCTCGTCGACCACGTGCAGCGCGGGCGCTCGGTCCAGGATCGGGCCGCCCCTGGGCGTGTCGCCCTCGACGCCCGGTAGGTATCGCTGCGCCTCGGCCACGCTCGCCGGCCGCTCCTCGATGATGGTGTCGGTGTCGTTGCGGTAGAAGTGCACGAAGCCGCTCCCCGACGCGTCGCGATGGAACACGGACGTGCAGATGACGACGCGGTCCTGCTCGCGTGCGTGGATCTCGCGGTCGGCCTTCGCGATCTCGCCGTCCATCTCCTCGAGCTGCGCCTTGTGCTTGGCCTTCAGCTTGTCGAAGTCTGCGACGACCTGGAGCCGCAGGGCAGCCTTGTCCGCGCGCTGCAGGGCGAGCTTGAGAAGCTCGACGTCGTCCATCTTGCACGGCAGTGTGCGCTTGAGTCCGCGCGTGATGATGTCGGCCGGGTCGTAGGGAAGCGTGGTTGCGTTGCTGTTCGTTGCCATTGGGTCCTCGATTGGGTGAATTAGGTGCGATTGGGTGGCGTGGTCTCGTCTTGCGTCTGCTTGCTCGCCGCGTCGGGGTCGTAGGTCGGGTCAATCTTCTTGCCCAGCTTGCGACCGACCGCATTGCCGATGTGCTCGCCCGTCTTTTCCAGAAGCGGATGCGCCACACCCCGCAGGATTTCGCCTGCGATCCTTGTCAGAAGTCCCATGTCCTATCCTTGCGTCGTGTACGTCGGCAGCCAGAGGTGACTCGCGAGCTCGGCGCTGGGCTGCCACCAGTGCCAGACGAGCAGGGACGGAAAGTTGGCGGTGATGAGCGGCTTGTCCGGCCGCTCGAACTTGAGCCGGTGGTTGAACTCGGCCATCTGCACGGCGTCGGCACAGCGCAGCGTCCGGTACCACTTCGTGGTGGGGTCGAGCTTGAGCAGCGCGACCCAAGGTCCGACGTGCGCGGCGAGCCGCTGCGCCCACGGCAAGGGGTCGGAGTACGGCGGATTGCAGAACACCGACCAGCCCCAGCGCAGCTTCAAGCCGTCCTGGCCGTTCGCTAGCGTGTAGGCTTGGTCGCACTCGATGTGCGATGACGCGTTGCTGCATGGGTCCGTGGTGAAGTGCCCCAGCATCCGCGCCAGGTCGCGGCCGGTGCACCAGGCGTCGCTGTCGGTCTCGACCACTGTGACCTCGCTAGACTGCGCTACGGCGCTCACGGCAGCGCCTCGTGGTCTGCGGACGCCGAATCCGCGAAAGATCGCGTGGCGGGCACGCTAGACGCCTTTTCAGCGATGCTGGCGACCTGACGGCGCCGCTTGATCTCTGCGATCGCTGCTGACGACTCCGGTGACTTGGCTTCGGGCTCGCCCCACAGCACCTGGGGTCGGTAGTCACCAGCGCTTAGGGCGATGCACAGCGTCCGGGCCCGGTCGAACGTCATGTCGGCCGTGTTGCGGATGCCGGCTTTGGCGATCAGCTTGGCCTGCTTGAGCGTGCACAGGCCCTGGCGCGTCCGCATGCGCAGCCGGACGAGCAGCAGCTCGGCGTCGGCGCGGCTGAACGTCGGCGGCAAGTAGGCGACCGTGACGCCGCGGTTGCCGAGCTCGGCTCGCTGGTCCTCGGTCGCCGGCTCCTCTCCCCATGCCATGAGCATGTGGCCACGAGACCAGTCGCCTGGTGCTCTACCTACCGGCGCGGGACCGACGAACGGGTCGATCTGCTCGACGTGGAACTCCACGACCGCCTGCGCGGCCTCGCGATCGCGACGCGCCACGGCGTTGGCGGTCGCCTCGGCGATGACCGACTCGAGCGCGACGCTCTGCGTGCCCAGCAGCCGATCCAGCTCGGCGCGCACGTCGTCGTCGAGCGCCGACATGCCGACGTCGCTACCCGCGAGAGCATCGGCAGGACCGACGAGGCGGTGACGACCGGCCTTGCCCGTGAAGTTCAGCAGCAGCATGTCGCGCTTGCCCGTCTCGGGGCACGGCCGGGTGCCGCGGCCGACCATCTGCACGTACAGCGCCCAGGACTTCGTGGGCCGCGCGATCGCGACGCAGGCGGTGCGCGGCGAGTCCCAGCCCTCGGTGAGCAGGGCGCAGTTGCACAGGAACTGGAACTCGCCGCCCTCGAAGGCGCGCAGCAGGTCCGCTCGCTCGCTGTCGTCCGTGGCGCCGCTGATCGCGCGTGCGCATCCGGGGCGGCGCTCGTTCAGCGCATCGGCCAGCGCGTGCGCATGCGCGACGTCGACGCCGAACACGACGGTCGGCCGGTCGTGCGTCAGGTCGAGCAGCGGCACGACCACGCCGGCAATTGCCTGCTCCGTCTCGAGCACCTTGGCGAGCTGATCCTGCGCAAGGTCGCCGGCACGCGTCTTGACGGCCGATAGGTCCACGCCGTCGACCACGACGTGTCGCGCTGTGATCGGCACCAGGTAGCCCTCGCGGATCGCCTGGCGGATCTCGTAGCGGTACGCCACGGACTCGAACACGTCGCCCAGCGGTTGGCCGTCGGCGCGCAGCGGCGTCGCGGTCACGCCGAGCACCTTGGCGGCCTCGAAGTGGTCGAGGATGGCGCGGTAGCCGGCGGCCGTTGCGTGGTGCGCCTCGTCGACGACGATGAGTCCGAAGTGGTCACGCGCGTACTTGGTCAGCCGCGGTCCACGCAGCGTCTGCACCGACGCCACGACGCAATCCGCGCTCGCCGACGCGCGCCACTTCGCGCGCTCGACCTCGGGGTGCATGCCCAGCGCCTCGAGCTTGCGCACCGCCTGCTGGATCAGTTCGTCGCGATGCGCCAGCACCAGGCATCGCTCGCCGCGCATCTTGGCCTGGCGCACTAGCTCGGCAAACGTGACGGTCTTGCCAGTACCCGTGGCGGCCACCAGCAGCGTGGACCGGTGCGTGGCGAGCTCGCGCTGTGCCGCCGCGACCGCCTCGTGCTGGTAAGGGCGAAGTGTAGGCGTAGCGGTCACAGGTGCGACCTTTCTCCGCTGACGTGGTTCCCGATCTCGATCGTGGCCCCTGACCGGGTTCCTGACGTGGTTCCGGTCCCCCTAAAGGGGACCGGGAACCACGTCATCAAGGTGGTTCCGGAACCACGTGGGAACCACCGGGAACCACGTGGTGATTGTATTACACGTGACATTATTGATCACCGTTGATTAGAGTGAGGTTGAGTCGTTTTGCCAGGTCTGGCGCACAGACCTGCCAGCTGTTGCTGCGGTGACCGCGCTTCGCGACCTCGACTAGGTCACCGCGTTCGATCAGGATCTCGACGGCCGCCATCTTGTCGGCCTTGCGCCCCTTGACCATCGCGCACAGGTCGCGCCGCGCCATCGCGTCCGTGGCCTTGCTGGCTGCGCCCAGTAGCGCGAACTCGATCGACTGCTGATGCTGCTCAGCTCGCTGGCCGTCACGATCCTGACGCACTTGTGCGGGAGTCTTGGCCTCGCCGCTCAAGCGGAAGCGACCCGAGTAGCCCCAAAACGTCGCCGGCACGACCTTGTCGCCGAATCCCATGCGGCCCTTGCCGACGTTGACATCGACGAGGCACGTACCGTCTTCTCTCGTCTCTGACTTCGCACCGATAGTGATGGTCAGCGTCGAGAACCGTTCGATCGCCGCCGACTCCGCCCCTCCCGATGCTGTCTGCGCGCCGAGCTTATCGCCGCCTGCCACAGCGTCCGCGTTGAGGCGGCTCATCTGCGAGATCGCGATGCCGGCGCAGTCCTCGCGGCGCAGTAAGCGGTCGAAGCGGTCGAGGATATCGGCGACCTGCATGCGGACCTCGCGCTGGCTGCTCTCGAGGATCTGGATGTAGTCGGCCGCGACGAGCACGGGCTCTCCGGGGAACGCCGCCTTCGCGGCGGCGATGCAGCGCTCGAGCGTTGAGAAGTTCGCGTGCTCGCGCTCGAGCACGTACAGCCGCGGCAGGTCCAGCGCGTCGT
>Ga0209327_1000003_pt1 | contig 20584 bp, 13 predicted proteins | sample TexAe_OM3H0_O2_FD_187946 | JGI IMG/M metagenome (GOLD analysis project Ga0209327, IMG submission 187946) | Forest soil microbial communities from Davy Crockett National Forest, Groveton, Texas, USA - Texas A ecozone_OM3H0_O2 (SPAdes) (version 2) | ecosystem: Environmental > Terrestrial > Soil >...
TAAGCAGTATCTGCACTGCTATTATAATTTCACTGAGCTAATCATTGAGACAGCTGTTGTATCGTTACATCATTCATGCAAGACCGCATTTAACGGCCAAGGTATTTCGCTACCTTAAGACCCTCATCGGTAAGGCCGCCATTGATCGGGGGTTCCTATCATTACCTAATTAAATTAAATTAAGATAATGTGTTAACCTGGCGATATAGGGCAGAAGTCACACTCAATACTTAGATTTATCATCTTATGCAAAGTGCTTTGTTTTAACTAAACAGTCGTACAACATCATTCTATGCCTTCTTATCCTTAATTAAAAAGAATCGATTCACCTTATCCCTAAGTTACGGAGTAAATTTGCCGAGTTCCTTAATGATTATTATCTCAAACACCTTCGTATTCTCTACTAGCTTACTTGAGGTAGTATTTAGGTACGGTTTTATTTAAGCCAAATATATTATGGCTTTTACATTATATATACGCTAGTTTTCCAGATAAATTTAGCTTAAAACTCATCATTAAATCCTTTTGGATATATTTTTAATTTAGAGGCCGAAATAAACACCATAAGCTTTAGGCGAGTTTATTTAACTTTTCGTTACTCATATTAGCATTATCACTTGAGATATAACTTTTTAAACAATGATATAGTAAAAAATACAATATCAACATATTTACCCAACGTTCCGCTACTATATAATATTATTATATTATATACAAGGTATTGGTATATTATTTAGATCCGTTATATTGTAGAAATTTATTAACTTTGACATATCAGTGCTCTGTTACGAGATCTTTAAAAAATGGCCGCTTCTAAGCCTATTTCCTGTTAGTATTAATATCAAACATTCTTTATTTCACTTAATAATAATTTTGGAACCTTAAACACTTGTATTGGGCTGTTTCCCTATTGACATACAACCTTAGCGCACTATGTCCGATTACTTAACTTTTATCTTTACCCTTCCGAGGTCTAAATCTCTCTGATAAAATTTTTTACAATCCCCCAATATAATCAGTTTTTTATAAATATATATAAATATATTTATAATATTAAAAACTGACGAGATTAAATACTGTACCTGTTAAGATCAAAATTAAATTACCTACTTAAATAGGTTTCGCGGAAAACCAGCTATCCTAGTTAGATTTGTTTTTCACCAACTTACCACAATTCTTCGAATATCTATACAACGATAAATCGTTCGGACTAATTAAATCCTGATCATAGTAAGATCACTAGGCTTCGGGTCTAATATTATATACTTTTCTACTAATTTTTAGTCGAATTATCTACGCTATGTATAACATACATCATATGCTTGCATATAATATTAACTTGCTAATCCATTATGCAAAAGGTACGCTCTCATTTTTTAAACTCGAGCTACTTATAAGACTAAGATTTAAATCATATACTTTACAGTAAAATACGTTCATAATATTCAATATTTAGGCTTAGAGGAAGGTTCCCCTATATTCAAACAAATTTTTAATTTATTTTATTTTATTTAAAGCCTATATTCTTAATTATATTTTAATAATTAAAGAAATCTCATTTGATTTTTGTTACAAAAGATAATTAGAATCTTCAATTCTCTTCGAGTTAAAAATGAATTTCTTCTAGGATTTTGAGGGTATTAACTTACTCCTTAATATTTTCTATTTTTTTTAATAGTCCTATTTATTATGACGGTCGATATATATAACATATATTATTAGTATATATTATATGTTTATTTATGATACCATCAATTAGTCTCTTTATGTACTATACACTAAATTAAATAACTTAGTGAATTATACTTAACATATTAGTGTTTTATACAACACTATTACTATATTACAATGCACACTTAATATTAATATATTAATATAGTTATATTATATTGTAGTAAATATATTAAACATCATTGATTATAAATACTTTAAATATATTATGGAGAGATCAGGAATCGAACCTAAAATAACGATATGCAACATCGTAGTTTTACCAATTAAACTATATCCCCTTTTTTTTATTGATATACATATTTTATTAACTTTTATTATAAATAACTAGTATATTTATATGTATATTCGAGAAAACTATATGAATTATATAAGTTACAATTTATATAATATATATGTTAATCAACCTCAAATTCATTATTGTTTTCAGTGTTATTACTAAAAACTCTATTAGTATTCACTAACCCAGTAAGGGAAGATTTACAAAAGCATGAGGTTTAGGTGGACTATTTAATGATCATTCTATACTTCCAAACGATCTATTTAGTAAAGTTCTTAAATGATCTGTAAACAATTTAGGAGTTTCTCAAGGATATCTTGAAACAGCTTTACCTTTAGTTAATTGTTTATACATTGTTAAAAAGAAAACATAAAGAGATCCTACAGAAATTATAGATCCTGCACTACTTATAAGATTTCAATCTGCATATGCATCAGCATAATCTCCTATTCTTCTAGGCATACCCTGTAAACCTAAAAAATGTTGAGGGAAAAATGTGACATTTACACCTATGAAAAAAGTTCAGAAATGTATTTTAGCTAATGTTTCATCATATGAAAGACCTAATATTTTTGTAGATCAAAAGTATCATCCACTAAATAATCCAAATACTGCCCCCATACTTAAAACATAATGAAAATGAGCCACAACATAATAAGTATCATGAAATGCAATATCAAGAGAAGCGTTAGCTAATACAATACCACTAAGTCCTCCTATAGTAAACATAATAATAAACCCTAAAGAGAATAGCATAAAGGCACTTAATTTTACTGAACCTCCATAACAAGTAGCTAATCATGAAAATATTTTTATCCCAGTTGGAACTGCTATAATCATTGTAGCTGCTGTAAAGTAAGCTCTTGTATCTACATCTAATCCTACAGTATACATATGATGACTTCATACTATAAATCCTAATATACCTATAGACATCATAGCATATACCATTCCTAAATAACCAAATACACCTTTATTTGAACCAGCTGAAACAGTTGTACTTATTATTCCAAAAGCTGGAATAATTAATATGTAAACCTCTGGATGACCAAAGAATCAGAAAAGATGTTGAAATAATATAGGGTCTCCCCCTCCAGCTACTTCGAAGAAAGATGTATTAAAATTTCTATCAGTTAATAACATTGTTATTGCACCAGCTAACACTGGTAAAGATAGTAATAATAATACTGCTGTTACTACTACTGATCAACCAAATAGTGTTACTTTATGTAATCTTATACCAGGAGATCTCATATTTAATATAGTTGTAATAAAGTTCATGGCTCCTAGTAAAGAACTTACTCCTGCTAAATGTAATCCGAATATAGCTAAATCAACACTAGGTCCACTATGACTCTGTATACTAGATAAAGGAGGATATAATGTTCAACCTGTACCTACTCCATTTTCTATATTTATAGCAAATAAAAATAATAAAAAACTAGGAGGTAACAATCAATATGATATATTATTTAATCTAGGGAAAGCCATATCTGGTCCACCTATCATTAACGGCATTAAAAAATTACCAAATCCTCCAATCATTCCAGGCATAACCATAAAAAAAATCATAACTATAGCATGTGCTGTTATTATACTATTATATAATTGATTGTTAGCAATAAATTGAACACCTGGTCCAGCTAGTTCTATTCTAATTAATACAGATAAAGCTGTACCTACTACACCTGAAAATAAAGCAAATATAATATATAAAATTCCTATATCTTTCGCATTAGCAGATCAGAATCAACGTTCTAATCACATTGATCTATCATAAGTATTTTCTACTTTAGTACTTTCACTAGTAGAGTATTCTCTACTACTTAAATTATTTTTAATAACTTCCATAGATATTAAATAACTTTATAATTATTCTTAATTTCTTTAAAAATGCTAACAAAAGTTAACACTACTTTTAACATTATACATATTTAACTAAAAACATTTTGTTTTGAATAAATAGTTAATGCTTTCTTACCTAATTCAAAGACTAAACCCCCTGTTAATATTACAAAAAATATTAACATTATTAATAACCCGTATGCTGCGTTACTATAAGCACTTATTGTATAAGGATATATTAATAATATCTCTAAATCAAACAATAAAAATAGTAACGCAAAAATAAAAAAAGATATAGTGAATTGTGTTCTATTTTGACCTAAAAAAGAATGAAACCCACATTCAAAAGCAGTTTTTTTTTCCATATAAGGATTATGTGTAGCTAACATAATATTCACTAATAATAAAACTATAGCTATAATAAATACAAATATAACATAATATAAAAAGGAATTCATTAATATAGAATATAAATACATAAAACGATTTAAATTGTAAATTTTTAGTATTATTAACCAATGTCTTTAGAATGATTCTAACATTCAATCTTAATATAATAATATTATATTATGCTCTTAACTTTAAGCTATAAAGACTATATATTTATATTATATTATTTTAGTTTTTTATATTTAATTTAATTATATCATTTTCTATATAAGATATAATAGGTATAAATAGTAAAAAGTATAAAAAATATAATAATGTTAGAACTTGTCCAAGCTCTATATAGGGACTTTCTACGTGTCTTGCACCTAAAACCATTAAACCTAAAAATATAGCACCAAAACTATAGAAAGCTATTTTACTTAAAGGTCTATATTGGAAACCTCTAAATTTGTTTAAATCTAAAAATATCAAAGATAATATTATAAATATAGCTGAAAACATAGCGATAACACCTAATAATTTATTAGGTATAGATCTTAGTATAGCATAAAAAGGTAATAGATATCACTCTGGAACAATAGCAGGAGGAGTTTGCATAGGGTTACCCATAACATAATTTTCACTATCTCCTAATGCGTTAGGAGCAAAGAAAACTAATGAAGACAATACAATAAAAAATATAAATATTGTAATTAAATCTTTAAAAATAAAATAAGGAGAAAAAGTAAGTCTGTCTACATAATTACCAATACCTAAAGGATTTCCTGATCCAGCTTTATCATGTAAAGCTATTAGATGTAAAAGAACTAATACAGCTAAAATAAAAGGTAGTACATAATGAAGAGAAAAGAATCTATTTAATGTTGCATTATTAACTGAAAAACCACCTCAAATAAATTCAACTATATCATGACCAATTCAAGGTATAGCACTCATTAAATTAGTAATAACTGTTGCACCTCATAAAGACATTTGACCATAAGGTAATACATAACCTAAGAAACCTGTGGCCATCATTGCTACAAATATTATTGTACCAATTACTCATACCAATGATCTAGGAGATTTATAAGAACCATAATATATACCTCTTCCTATATGAAGATATACTAAAAAAAAGAAAGCTGAGGCAGTATTAGCATGTAAATAACGTATTAATCATCCATTATTTACATCTCTCATTATATGTTCTATTGAGTTAAAAGCATCCATAATATTTGCATTATAATGCATTGCTAATGTTACACCTGTAATTATTTGTATACCTAAACATAAGGCTAATAAAGATCCAAAATTTCACAAATAACTTATATTAGAAGGCTGTGAAGCATCTATTAAATAAGAATTAAGTAATTTTAATATAGGATGATTTTTTAAAATTCTCATTAAAAATATTTTTATATTTTTACTTAAAATTTAAATAAAAATATTTTTATAAACTACAAACACCAAAAATTTGTTAATATAATATTATATTAACGAAACATTAAATAATAAAGCATTGCTAACTAGTACTATACAAGGTATAAAAATAATTATAGCTATTGTAATAGGAAGTAAATCTGTTCAACAATAAGCCATTAATCTATCGAATCTCAATCTAGGATAGCTAGCTCTAACTAAAATAAATAAAAATACCATAATATAAGTTTTGTATGCTAAGCTAGATGAATATAAAAGGCTTAATAAACTATTATTTAATATATATTCTACAAATAATGTATTATATAACATCATATTGTCTATAGTTGTATCTTGATATACCGAATTAGGATATATATAATATACAATATAATTAAATATATCTATAATGTATACAAAAGGTAAATGAAACAAGTATATAAAACCAAATATTTCATATCCACCTAATAACACGATTGATATTAACATACACATTAAAATTATACTAGCATATTCAGCTAAGAAAAAGAAAACAAAAATACCTGCCGCATGTTCAGTCATAAATCCACTAACCAATTCTGATTCAGCTTCGGCTAAATCAAAAGGAGCTCTATTAGTTTCTGCAACTGATGATATAAAAAATATCATATATAAAGGGAATATAAGTAAAATGAATCAAATTGATTTTTGTACTTCTATCATAACACTTAAGTTAAATGTACCAGTTAAAAATACTATTACTAATAAAGCTGAACTAAGTATTAATTCATAACTAATCAATTGTGCAGTACTTCTTAAAGAACCTAAAAAAGCATATTTAGAATTAGCAGATCAACCTGCTAATAATATACCATAAGTTGCTAAAGAAGAAACAGCTAACATATAAAGTAAACCTAAACTAAAATCTGATACAGCAATACCAGGCCCATATGGTATCATTGCATACCCTAATAAAGAAAAAATTAAAGTAATTATTGGTCCTAAGAAGAAAAGAATTACATTTGCTTGAGTAGGAGCTACGTACTCTTTGATTAAAAGTTTTAATGCATCTGCAAAGGGTTGTAAAATACCATAATAACCTACTATATTAGGTCCAATTCTTCTTTGCATACTAGCCATAGTTTTTCTTTCTGCAATTGTTATAAAAGCTACACTTAACAATACTGGTATTATAAAAAATATAATATTTATTAGGCTTATGAAAATACTATTATATATCAAAACGATTCCAAAAATATTTAATATATTTATATACAAACTATTATATTATTTATATAATCTAAAAGTTATTTACGTAAAGTCTATAAAATCAAAAATAAATTAACGTATTAATTTAACAAAACTAATTAGTTTTTTCAAGATTTGAACTTGAATCATATTCTTATCAAAAATATGCTCTACCTATTGAGCTAAAAAACCTATATACTTATATGTCGGATCATTATGATTCGAACATAACTACTTCTCTACCCAAAAGAGACGCCTTACCAACCCGGCCCTAACCCGTATATTTAAAGTGAATATAGGAATCGAACCCATAATAAAGTTGCCGTAAAACTTAGTTATACCATTTAACTAATTCACTTTATTAAAAATTTTTTAATATACATATATATTATAAGGAATTATATAAAACTCCTGAAATACAATAATTTAACCCATCTAAAATTGGAGAAGGATATACACCTAAAACAACAGTAAATATAACTAAAACAATTAACAAAAAAAATTCTCTTTTTGTCAAATCAACAACATTAACTAAAAAATACTTAGAATAACTACCTCCAAAGGCTATTCTGTTAAACATGTATATAGTATATGCAGCAGATAATATAATAGAAGTACTTGCAAATAAACCTAAATAAGGTATCCTTACAAATATACCATATAAACTTAGAAATTCTCCTATAAAATTTACAGATAAAGGCGTACCTGCATTACTTAGACATAATATAAAAAATAATACTGCAAATATAGGCATTATTTGAGCCATACCTCTATAAACAGATATTAATCTAGTATGATATCTATCATATAATATTCCTCCTACACATATAAATAGACCAGATGAAACAAAACCATGCCCTAAACCTAATAATATACTTCCTTCTAAACCTTGTATAGTGTTACTAAATGCACCTAACAGGTATACGGCAGCATGTGAAACGGAACTATAAGCTATTAATTCTTTAATATCTATAGTTCTTAAAGTACTTATACTTGCATATATAATTGTAATTACTCCTATCATATAAACTATATATGTATAGTTTATAGATGCTTTAGGTATTATAGGTAATATCAATCTAAACACTCCATACAAACTTAATTTTAAGACTATAGCAGCCAATATTATACTTCCCCCTAAAGGAGATTCAACATGAGCCTTTAACAATCAATTATTTAAAAATATAACGGGGGTTTTTACTGCAAATGCTATAAAAATACCATAAAATAATATTAGTTGTGTAAAATAATTTAGATTTGTTTTAAACAATTGATCAAAATCCGATACTCCTACTAATGTTAATATATATAATATTGATAAAAGTAAAAATAAAGATCCAAACAAAGTATATAAAAACAAATAGAAACTAGCTCTAACTTTATTATAAGAACCATACATCCCTATTAGTAAGAATAAGGGTATTAACGTACTTTCAAAAAATATATAAAATAAAAATATATCTAAAACTAAAAACACAAATAAAAGTAATACTTCTAATAGTAAGACTAATATCATATATGTTTTAACATTACTTGTTATAGAATATCAATTTGATAAAATAACTAATGGTGTTATAAAAGTAGTTAATAATATAAAATAAATCGAAATACCATCAACTCCTATATATATACTTAAACCTTTTATTTCTGTAATTTCTTGAACAAATTGAAAATTTATGTTTGAAAAATCAAAAATAATAAATAAAAATAAAGAAATTATAAGATTAAGTAAGGATGTAGCTAAAGCTATTTTTTTAATTAATTCTTTATTTACATTTAATATAAATAAACTAAATATGCTAACTAGAGAGGTTAACAACATTCCATACAATAACATTTTAAAAATAAAAAAGATTTTTTCCTCAATTTCTGTCACACCTAAAATTTGATCATTTTGATATACACATATATATATATATTACTTATAATGCAATACTTCCTCTCAATCTATAAAACGCTACTAAAATACCTAAACCTATGGCAGATTCAGCTGCAGCAATAACTATTATATATATAGCAAAAACTTGACCAAAAATATCTTCAAACATTAGAGAATTAGATAATATTATTAATGTAATAGCTAATAACATTATTTCTATAGAAATTAACATTAATATAATATTTTTTTTATTCAAACTAAACCCTAATATACCTATTATAAATAATGTAAAATACACAAACATAAAAAAAGGGATATATTATAACTAATGTAATATAAACATAAAAAATTTGTTTAAACCTTAAACTTAGTTTTTTGAAGTAGGCTTAACATCTAAATTTATCACTATAGCTCCTACCATTGCTAATAATAATATTAATAAAGATATAATTAATCATAGAGATATATTGGTATATAATATATTACCTATAGCTGTAATATCAATATTTTCTATTATAAATCCCTCTCACGAATTATGAGAAATATATGAAATATATTCATTTGATACATCAGCAAAAGTTTTATACATAAATCAAATAAATATATTATTAACACCTACATTAACATTAATAAATATTAGACTCACAGGTATATATATAAATACACCTATTAATAGACTTATTAATATATTATTCATAGTTTCCGTATGTAATTCTGATATCCTAATGTCTATTAACATTAAAATAAATAAGAATAATATAGATACAGCTCCAATATAAACTAATAAATAAGATATACCAATAAATTGTATTCCTACTGTTATTAGATAAATAGAAACTAATAAAAATAATGAAATTAAAAATAACACAGAAACTATAGGATTTTTAGTAATAATCACTGATAATCCTGCAAATAAGAAAAAAATCTCTACAGTATTAACTATAGTTAAAAATAATTGATTAATATCACCATATGATAATAAGTATAACATTTTTATAAAAACCAAACCTTGAAATAAACTTTAGGCTACAAACTAACATTATAAAAATATATTATAAGAAATGAGAGACTTGAACTCACAATCATCCGTGTGTAAAACGGTAGCTTTACCAATTAAGCCAATTTCTTTAATTCAGAGAATATCCGATTCGAACGGATGAAGTATTATTACCAAATAAGTTTCAAGCTTATCGCTTTAAACCACTCAGCCAATTCTCTAAAATAATAAAATTTACAAGAGTATCCAGATTCGAACTAGAAACCTAAAGTTTGAAGCTTTATATTTTGACCAATTAAATTATACTCTTAATAATCACGGAAAAAAGATGATTCGAACATCTATGTGAATAACACAATATTTAGCAAATATCTCGTCTTACCTATGACAATTTTTCCGAAAGTTCGGGTTAAGTCGGCTTCGATCCGACATATCTTTTCGTGACAAGAAAATTATTTACCAATTAACCATTAACCCTAAATATGGCCAACCGAATTTGAATCGGTACAAATCGTTTGGAAGACGATGGGTCTACCTATTAACCTATAGCCATTTTTTTTAATTAAAAAATTAATTACTATTTAAGAACCTCAATAGTATATAAATATGTACAGAAATAATCAGACTACATCTACAAAATGTCAATAAAAAATACCAGATTCTAAACCTAAATGATGATTATCAGTTAAATGATAAGACAATACTCTTCAAAACCCTACTAATAAAAAAATAGTTCCTATTATAACGTGTAATCCATGGAATCCTGTTCCAAAATAGAAACATGATCCAAAAACACCGTCACTTATAGTAAATGAAGATACACTATATTCTATAGCTTGTAAACTTGTAAATATTACGGCTAAAACTATTGTATAAACTAGCCCGTATAAAGCACCAGCTCTATTACCTTGTATTACAGAATGATGTGCGTAAGTAACTGTAAATCCAGAAGAAAGTAATATCACTGTGTTTAATAAAGGTAGTTCAAAAGGATTTATAGCTTGTATTCCCATTGGAGGTCATTCCGATCCTATTTCAACATCAGGACTTAAAGCACTATGAAAATAAGCTCAAAATATAGCTAGGAAAAAGAATACTTCAGATATAATAAATAATGCTATACCTATTGTAATTCCTTTTTGTACAGCTAAAGTATGATTACCTTTATATGTCCCTTCCGCTATAACATCTCTAAATCATAATGTCATAGAATAATTCACTAAAAATAGTCCAATAAAAAAGATTACACTACTATTAGCAAAATTATGCATAGCTAATACACCTGATGTAGTTAATATTAATAATGATAAACTAGTAGTAATAGGTCAAGGGCTTGGGCTAACTAAATGATAAGGATGTCCTTGATATACAGATATTCCTAATTTCATTTTATTTTTTTTTATTTTCAAACAAAACTAACTACGTCTTTAGAATGATTCGAACATTCAACCCTAATATTAACAGTATTATGCTCCACCGTTGAGCTATAAAGACTATATATTTATAGTTTTTTTAGGTAAAAAGTCTATAGTATTAACCCCGTGCAATTTCCACTACACGAACCGTATTTCGACTTAACACCAATCAAGGTCATACATACGAAGATTATTTATAATACTTATAATACTTATATATTAAAGAAATATTATAATAATCAAACTTATTGCACATACCCCTTTCAGCGCCTGACGAGTAGTTAGTACCTATCTAAGATTCAATTCACCGTGACAAGCTGATTCACGATTACTAGTAATTCCTTTTTCATGTAAACGAATTTCAGTTTACAATCTATATTATCTCATTTTAAGGTTTAGTTAAAATTGACAATTTCACATCCTTTTGTCTAAGTATTTGTGGCACGTCTATAGCCCACAACTAAGTCAAGGTCATGATGACTTGTATTAATCCCAACACAAATATTAATATTAAATAAAAGTAGGGTTTACGTTAATTATAAGAACTAAAATTTTCTTCTTCTCTCACGATATTAACTAAAAACAGCCGTGCAACGCTTGTAATAATTAAAAATAATTAATATTCAAGTTGTGGTAAGGTTTTTCGAGGGTTATCGAATTAAATAACATACTTCACTACTGGTTTTAGAAACGGTCTAGTGATTTCAATTTCTACATTGCCGAATTACTCATGAGGTGAAATGCTTACACTTTCATTTATAGATAAAATAATAAATAATTACCTATGGCATTCATAATTTTCTGCAAGGACTATTAGGGTATCTAATCCTATTCGAGATCCAAGCCTTCGTCCCTCGATGTCAGTCTTTAGAGAGTTTTGTCTGCACCTTTACCAGTCTTAAAAGTATTGGCGTATTATATCACTACACTTTTAGTACTAAACTCTTCATTCAAACTCTAGTTTATAAATATTTATAAAAATATAAACCATCTAGGAACCCTTTAAACCTAATAAAGATGAATAACACTAGTCTTTATTGTATTACCGCGACTGCTGGCACAAAATTTGGTCAAGACTAATAGATAAAAATTTGTCATTATTCAGTTTTTCATCTAGATTATAATAGTATAAATTCTTAGATCATCTAATATAGAAACTAAAAATTTTTTTGTCTATTTAGACTATATTATATAGATATTTATCTATAATAATAAAAACCTATTATTATTATCTTCCTAGTTGCTGGTTCAGTCGTTAGACTATTGACCAATATTCCTCACTGCTGTACTATACGTATTGGGATTTTTCCAGACCCAATGTGATCAATAAACCTCTCAGTTATGATTACGGAATTAAAATTTTTTCTTAAGCTATTACCTTAATAAAATTATCCGGGATGATAATAACATCTTAAAACTTATACTTTATAAGTATACTATATTGTTTTTTTCTTATTTTAAGGTAGAAAATCATCACATACTCACCTGTACACCATGTTATCTCATAAATTTAAAAGATAACTATGATTAGCATGTGTCAAGCACTAGGATAGCGTTCAATCAGAGCCATCACCAAACTCAACTCTTTTCTTAAGGAAAGAAAAGATTTTCTTTTTTAATTAAATTTAATTTAATTTTTTCTAATTAATATATAAAACAAACTAATAAATATAATTAATACAAGTTCGTCTATTTCCATAGAATTTAAAATATATAAATATAGAACTAAACCTATTAATATATATAAAGCATATGAAACAATAATTCCTGAATCTAATTTAGATAATCTTTTACCTATATACGTTAAACCAATTTCCATACCATAAGGACCTATATATTCTATAGAACCTTTATCTAATATTTTAGTAGTTTGACCTCCTAATTTTAATACTAAGCCTGATATAAATTTATTGTAAAAAAGTTCTATAAATAAACGTTGGTTAAAGAAATTAACTATATTTATCTTAATATTATATAAAATATTATTTAGTAAAAATAAAATATTAATATTTAACTTTCATTTAAAATAGATAATAAAAAATATTTTATATTTGTTTATATAGGTTTTAGTATTATCCAATATATATAAGGATAATATACTTACATAAACATAAGTTAGTGTTAAGAATATATAAATCATAATAATAGGTATATTATTATTGCATAACAATATATATATATAATTTACATATGTATCAATAAATGTAACATTATACAATATAACACCTATTAATAATAAGAATATAGTATTTAAATAATTATTATAATATAAAAACGTAAATATAGTCATTATTAAAGGTAACATTTTAACTATAGAAGGCAATGAAAATTCAGTTTCTAACATAATTTCGTGCATAGGATGTATGAATATTGCATTATCAGAGAAAAATCCAGTACCTAATCCTATAAACATATCTTTCGTTAAAAATCCAAAGAATATAGAAAATATAGCTAAAATGATTAAAGGCAGACTCATGTATATATCTCCTTCATGTGCTTTCTTATAATCAGTTAAATAACCATTAGGTGCACTTATAAAAGTTAAATGTAAAACTTTTATTGAATATAAAGCAGTAAAAGTAGCTCCAATTAGAGCTAAAAAGTAGACTACTTTTGAAGAAAAATAGTATTGCCCATATGCCGATTCTAATATAAAATCTTTTGAATAAAATCCAGACATAAAAGGTAATGCTATTAGGCTAAGAGATGCTATCAACATAATAGTATAAGATAAAGGAAGGAATGTTTTCAGACCTCCATATTTTCTTAAATCTTGATTATCATGAACTGCGTGTATAACAGAACCTGCACCTAAGAAAAGAAGTGCTTTATAAAAAGCATGATTTATTAAATGAAATAAAGAAATATTGTAAGAAGATAAACCTACAGCTAAAACCATCATACCCAGTTGACTCATAGTAGAGTAAGCAATTATTTTTTTAATATCTTCTTGAAAGAATCCTATTAAAGAACTAGTCATGGTAGTTATACCACCTAATCATAAACAAATAAGTAATACTGTATCACTATATTCAATTAAAGGAGAAGTTCTTATTAATAAATATACACCAGCAGTAACCATAGTAGCAGCATGAATTAAAGCAGAAACAGGAGTAGGACCTTCCATAGCTAAAGGTAATCATACATGTAAACCTAATTGAGAACTTTTGGCCATAGCACCTATTAATAGACATAATCCTATTATAGTTATAATATTTGGATTAAAATAAGGAGCTAATGAAAAGATCGTATAATAATCTATATTACCGAAAGTTCATAAAACTGCAAATATACCTATTGTTAAAAAACAATCTCCTACTCTATTCATAAGAAATGCAGCCAAGGAACTTTGATTTGCAGCTATTCTAGTAAATCAAAAACTTACTAATAAATAAGAACATACTCCTACTCCTTCTCAACCTACAAACATAACTAGTAAATTATTACCTGTTACTAATATAACCATCATAAAAGTAAATAAACTTAAATAACTAAAAAATCTTTGATTATGAGGATCATTGCTCATATATCCTATAGAATATATATGTACTAGACTTGATACAATTAACACAGGTATCAACATAGATATTGTTAAAGAATCAAAGTTAAAACTTCATGATATATACATAGATTCTACATCTATTCATCTAAACAATACAATTTCCACAGGTATATTGTTAAAACCCACTTCTAGAAATATAAATATAGCTAATATAGTTGTTAACACAATAGACACACAAGTAATGATGTGTGTACCTGTAAATCCTATCTTTCTTCCAAATAAACCAGGAATAATTGAACTTATAAAAGGTAATATTATTAATGTTAAATACATTTATTGTTTTCTTTTAATATGTACCTCAAAAACCACACCTAAATGACAAATTTGATATAAAAAAGTATTTATTATCAAAAAAAACTTAATAATTATATTAATGTAATTCTAATGAATCTTTAATATAACTACAAGTTAATATTGCAAATACTTGAGCTTGGATAAATGCAATAGCTAATTCTAAAGAAGAAAAAGCTATTACAAAAGATAATGGTAATAAACCTACAAAAATATAAAGTATACCAGAATTCATTATGTTAAATGTGAATCCACTTAATATATTAAGTAACATATGACCAGAGAAAATATTAGCAGCTAATCTTAAACCTAGTGAAACATTTTTAGTTAAATAAGATATAAATTCTATTAATATTAATAATGGTACCATTGCTACAGGACAACCAGCTGGAACAAATATAGAGAAGAATTCAAGTTTGTGTTCTTTAAATCCTAATATTGTAACACCTAAAACTATTGTAAAACTAAGTGCAAAAGTTAATACAAAATGACTTGTTGTAGCAAAACTATAAGGTACCATACCCATTAAATTATTAATTAAAATAAATAAAAATAAAGCATAGATAAAAGGAAAATACATTTGACCTCTATGTTTATTTATTTGATCTACAACCATTCCAAAAATTGTGTCATACATAGATTCTGTTGCTAATTTTCAATTTCTATATACAACATTCATATTTTTATTAGTCATTGTATTCATTATAACAATAATAATAAAAGATATAGTTAAATATAATGTCATATTAGTAAGAGATATATGTATATTATTAATAAGAGGTATTTCCATAATTAATAAGTCTCTAATTTCAAATTGATCTAAAGGATTAAGTATAGTAAACATATTATACATAAAAATGATTATTAAAATAAAAAATACAAGGATGAATTAACTATAATTTGTTATCAAACATTAAAAATATTTATAAACAGGAACTTAATTTATATAATTATATAAATTAATCTAATTAACTCTTGATCAAATAAAATAAAGGATAAAATAAATAAAGTGAATAAAGCGATTGAAAATGATAAGAAGCTAGAAATTACAACATTATTTGGATTTATCTTATCTTCTAAAAATTGAGAATAAAGAGAAAATCCTCTATTATTATATTTTTCAATTAAATGTTCTTTACCTAAATTTTTTAATTTTTCTTTTTTATATTCCATATCCAAATTAATAGTTTTGTTTACTACATTGTGGAAAACCTCAGTCAAATATTTAAACAATTTATTATTTAAAATATAATTTTTATCCTCAAAGAAAATAACTTTAACTAAAACTAAATAATATACTGCACTTATAACACTTGTTATAATTGCTATTAATGTAGTAAATAAATACCCATTATCTAATGCTGCACTTAGTATCATTTGTTTACCAAAGAATCCAATTAAAGGAGGAATACCCACAAATGAAAAAAGAGTAATAATAAAACTTAATGCTAGAATAGGATTTATAAAATAAAATCCTTTTAGTTGAGATATAAATTGTATAGGAGAATATTTATCATCTTTTAATTTTATAAAATCATTATATATATATATATATAAATTATATCCTATAGTAATTAATATAATGAATATATTTAAATTAGATATTGAATATTGTATTATATAGAAAAAGAAAGCTCTAGTAGCTTCTAAATTATTTATAGATAGAGCTAATAAAATAAATCCTAAATGACTTATAGTACTGTAAGCATATAGTCTTTTTATTCTGTATTGTACTAGACCTAATATAGATCCAATTAAAAGAGATAGTATAGAAGATAAAACAATAATATTAGATCAAGAAAAAGAAATTAAATTATCTTCTGTATATAATATTAACTGCATAAATAATACAAGTATTGATATTTTAGCTATTATAGCTACAAAAGTAGTTACAATAGTAGGTATAGCATCATAAACATCAGGACTTCAAAAATGAAAAGGTGCAGATGCAATTTTGAATAATAATCCTATAGATATTATTGCTAAAGGTAATTGCATATATGTATACTGCATATAAACATGTTTATATATTCATAAATTATCTATAGGTATATTTTCATATATAAGATTTGATACAAAAGCATTAGAAATACTATTTATCATATAAATATTATCTAAATTGGTATTACCGGTATTTATATATAATAAACTTATACCTAATAATATAATACAAGAAGACAATCCTCCTAATAAAAAATAAGTTAAACCTGCACTTATTGAAGATTCAGAATTTCTATATATAGAAGAAATTAAATATAACCCATAACTTTGCAATTCTAAAGACAAAAATATAGAAATTATATCTGAACTAGACATTAAAAAAACAGCTCCAGTTAAACAAAATAATATGATTAAAGGGTACTCTATTATTCTAAACTGATCTGCCATTTTATTTGAAATAATATGATTTAAATAATTTTCAACTTCAATCTTCATAGTTTTCATTAATTTAGGATCGGAATCTACAACAATACCAAAATGTTCATTACTAGGAATAATGTTATTATGTTGAGTATAATTTATGTTATTATATCCTTTAATGAAATAATTAGGCAAAACTGAAGTAATACCTATAATAAACATACTCAATAATAGTACAAATATTATAAATATATAAGTGTATAATTTCACAGACATAAGTCCACCGTATAAAACTACACCTTTTAGTAAGAAATTAATATCTAAATTAATATATAATAAAATAATCGTATTAACTAAAATCAATACACATATTCTTGAATATAATATTGAACTTTCTCGTCTAAGATTGACGGCATTAGATAAAAGTAATAATATTGTAGAAAGAACTAACATTATTGACTTCTTAAAAACATTAAATATTTTTCTAAAGATACACTTTGAATTACAATAGGCATAGAACTATGTAATATACCACATATTTCTGAACATTGTCCGAAATATGTTCCTTCCCTATTTGAATATAGTGAAATTTGATTACCTTTATAAGGATAAGCATCGCACTTTAAACCTAAACTAGGACAAGCTAAAGAATGTATAACATCTGTAGATGCAATATTAAAACGAGTATGTGATAATTCAGGTAATATAACTCTATTATCGACTTCTAACATTCTTAATCTTCCATCCTCTAATTCAGGTTCATTAATCATATAAGAATCAAATGAAATAAATTCATCGTCTTGATTTAAAAAATCAGCGTATTCATAACTTCAATATCATTGATGAGCCTCTACCTTCACAGTTAAATCTGGATCAGTAACATCATCTGTTATATATAACAATTTAAATGAAGGAAAAGCTATAACTATTAAAACTAAAGCAGGTGTTATAGTTCATATTAATTCAATCAAAGTACCATGAAGTAAATAAATTTGACTGAAACGATTTTTAGTGAAATTTATCATTATAGAAGCCATTATTCACATAACTGCAAACAGGATAGCTATTAAATAGTACATTACATAATTATGTAATTCTATAATAGCTTCCATTTGGGGACTTGAACTATCTTGGAAATATAAACCTCAAGGTCTAGGACTGTCACATTTTATTGTTTGTAATAAAACCATTTTTATTGTTAATATATTAATAAATATTTACTATAAACCATCTATAAATTTTCTTTTTATTTATTATATAAATATTAACACAAATAATTATTTCTATGAGATCTTTAGGATTTGAACCTAAATAATAATACTTAAAAGGTACACGTTTTACCATTAAACTAAGATCCCTTACTAGTAAATGGCAAATTATTTAAAGAAACAAGGAGGAATTGAACCCCAAATTTATGATCTGCAATCAAAAGTCAGAACCTTCTGAAACTTGTTTCTGTTATGTTGGAGTGATTTGAACACTCATTTATGAATATCAAAAATTCATGACTTACCTATTAGTCCACAACATATGGATATAGATTTATATAACCTGGTTTTTGTAAATAAATTTAAACTAAAAAAAAGTATAATTTATATTTCAAATATATTACACATAATTAAATTATAATAGTTAGATTTTCTATATTATTATAAAAGTTTTTAAAATTTTTAAGTATACTTCCAGATTTTCCTATTTATATTTATTATAAATCATATAAACTCCCATAAAAGAATCGAACTCTTACACAAATATTAGAAGTATTATGCTCTACCACTTAAGCTAATGAGAGTATAATATTAGGAAGGAAAGGAATTGAACCTTCGATAGCAATGCTATTGAGTTTACAGCTCAACCCGTCATACCAACAAACGGTACCTTCCTTTAGCCAAGAGAGAAAATCGAATTCTCATTATTAATGCATGAAATTAATGTTCTAACCAATTGAACTATCTTGGCTAAACAAATAAAAGTATTAAGGAGAACACCCTGGGTTGAACAGGGAACCTACTGTACCACACTCAGCTATTCTACCAATTGAACTATATCCTCCTAAATATGAGTAACAAGACTTGAACTTGTACGATAAATCATCTTGACCTAAACAAGACCTGACTACCAATTTCAGCATACTCATAATGCATAATTTTAATTGCTCAAGATAAGATTCGAACTTACAACCTAAACATCTTCAGAGTTCCGCTCAACCAATTGAGCTTCTTAAGCTTTTTATTAGAATCATCTAACCCATAAGGGGATTGAACCCTTATAAAAACATTGAAAATGTTTTGTCTTAACCATTGGACGAATGGGTCTTTATCCGAGAAACGACTTGAACGTATACGATTTTACATCAATAAATCTTAAGATTATCCTGTCTACCAATTCCAGCACTCGGATTAAGGTTAGAATGATTTGAACACTCATCTGAGCTATCATGAGCAGCTTGCTTTACCAATTAAGCTATAACCTTGATGTGGAAAAAGGACTTGAACCCCTATATTCCGGGCATGAGCCGAATATGTTACCTATTACATCAAACCACATATTATAACTAAGAAATATTATATATTAGCTCCGTGCAAGAATTGCACTTACATTAACCGATTACAAAACGGCTGCATTACTATTATGCTAACAGAGCTATATTTAAAAATAAAATTTTTATCTTTAAATTGAAATATGAAGTATAAATAGTAATGGATCCATCAATATAAGTCAATAGGTTAACTTATATTAACTTCTTTCGAAATTAGTACTTTAATATATAAAGCCTATATTTTTATTCATAATATTATATTATGTCTTTAAAAACAAAGTAGTATAAGGTAAGCTTCGTGCCTATATATATTCAGCACTTATCTCTAATCAACGTAACTTTTTTGCCATGCCTATTATATTTAAATATAATCGATTTAAACAAGCGATATCGCTTGTTTAAATCATAAACATATATTTAATTTGTATAAACAACAAATAAATCATTGGTTAACATGCCCAACTCCTTTCGTACGAAGGGACTATCCTTATTTTACTTAAATATCTTTAGAAGATAGAAACCATACTGTCTCACGACGTATTTAACCCAGCTCATGTAGCTCTTTATTTGACGAACAGTCAAACCCTTCATGGCTCTTACATTCATGTGGATGAGCTAAGCCGACATCGAGGTGCCAAACAGCGCACCCAATTTGTACTCTCTGGC
>Ga0209327_1000004_pt1 | contig 19607 bp, 29 predicted proteins | sample TexAe_OM3H0_O2_FD_187946 | JGI IMG/M metagenome (GOLD analysis project Ga0209327, IMG submission 187946) | Forest soil microbial communities from Davy Crockett National Forest, Groveton, Texas, USA - Texas A ecozone_OM3H0_O2 (SPAdes) (version 2) | ecosystem: Environmental > Terrestrial > Soil >...
GTTTATGATGATTTAAGTAAACATGCAGTTTCTTATAGACATTATCTTTACTATTAAGAAGACCACCAGGACGTGAAGGTTATCCAGGTGATGTATTTTATTTACATTCAAGATTATTAGAAAGAGCAGCAAATATGGCAAATGAGCAAGGATCTTTAACAGCATTGCCAATTATTGAAACAATACAAGGTGATGTATCAGCATATATTCCAACTAATGTAATTTCGATAACCGATGGACAAATATTTTTAGAATCTGAATTATTTACTAGAGGTATTAGACCTGCTGTAAGTCCAGGTTTATCAGTTAGTAGAGTTGGATCTGCAGCTCAAAATAAAGTATTAAGAAAAATGGCTGGTAGTTTAAAATTAGAATTAGCACATTCCGTGAAGTTGAGGATTTTACTAAATTAGGTTTTGTTTTAGATGAAGTAACTAAAAGATTGGTAGATAGAGGTGAAAAATTAACTAAATTATTAGTACAAAATCGTAGTGAACCTTTAGATATTTCGGAGCAAACTATTTTTTTATATGCTGCGCTAAATGGTTTTTTAGATGTTATACCTTTAAATTATGTAAATATATATGAAAAAGAACTTTATAAATTTTTAAGAAATACAATATTTTATGAACCTTTAAAAGTTGTATTGAGAGATAACTTAGATGTAGAATTAATTAATTTTCTTTTAGAAAATTTTAATAACTACTTTAATATGAACAGAAAAGTATTTGCTAAATTATTATAATTAAATAATGTCTTACAAAAAATATAAGTTTTGATATTTTAATATAATATTCTTATTTTTTATATTATTTTTTAATAATGTTTATATATTATTATTTTTATTTGTATGAAAATTAATGTTTTTATTTAATTTATATTCAGATACTTATATTGAGTTTTTTCATCCAGTAAAATCAGCAGATTATTATAATTTTGATAATAAATATGTAGAAGCAGATCATGAAGATCCTGATTTTTATATTATGTTTTATCAAGAATTTTATTCTTTATGTAATTGTAGATTTTCTTTTGATATTTTTGGTGGAACACAAACATTAGATGATAATGATTTTATTGATGTAACATTATATTTAGATCAACGAAATTTAAAACATGTTTATAATAAATTAAATTTTAAATATGATAATTTTAATGATGATAATATTTCATATAATTTTAATGATAATAATATTTTAAATTATAAAAACACAAAAATCATATCTAAATATAATAATTTGGATATGTATAACATTGAAATTAATACAATGTTGAAAGATGAGGTGAATGAAGTTAAACGTATTGGTTATATTCAATTGATAAAAAATAATACAAAAAAAATAAATGAATAGAATATCAAAATTTTTTTTATATATAAAAAGATGATTAAGTACAACTAATCATAAAGATATAGGTATTTTATATTTATTATTTGGTTTTATTGCTGGTATTATAGGTACTCTTTTTAGTATTATAATAAGAGTAGAATTAGCTTATCCTGGTGTACAAATTTTAGAAGGTATTGACAATTTTATAATGTAGTAGTTACTGCACATGCTTTTATTATGATATTTTTTATGGTAATGCCTACAATGATTGGTGGATTTGGTATTGTTTTATACCTTTATTAATTGGAGCTCCTGATATGGCGTTTCCAAGATTAAATGCATTAAGTTTTTGATTATTACCACCATCATTTGTATTATTATTAGGATCTGCTTTTATTGAAACAGGTGCAGGTACTGGTTGAACGGTTTATCCACCTTTAAGTGGTATTTTAGCGCATTCAAGTGCTGCAGTAGATTTTGCTATTTTTAGTTTACATTTAGCAGGTATATCATCAATATTAGGTGCTATTAATTTTATGGTGACTATATTAAATATGAGAGTACCTGGATTAAAAATGTCAATGGTACCTTTATTTGTATGAAGTGTATTTATTACTGCTATATTATTATTATTAGCTTTACCTGTATTAGCTGCAGCTATTACAATGTTATTAACAGATAGAAATTTTAATACTTCATTTTTTGATCCTTCTGGTGGAGGTGATCCTATATTATATCAACATTTATTTTGATTTTTTGGTCATCCTGAGGTTTATATATTAATATTACCAGCGTTTGGTGTAATTAGTCATGTTGTAGCAGAATATTCAAATAGAGCTATTTTTGGTTATTTAGGTATGTATATGCTATGATGACTATAGGTTTTTTAGGTTTTATTGTATGAGCTCATCATATGTATACAGTAGGTTTAGATGTTGATACACGCGCTTATTTTACTGCAGTTACAATGATTATAGCAGTACCAACAGGTATTAAAATATTTAGTTGATTATCTACAATGAATGGTGGTTTAATACATATGACTGTACCAATGTTATTTGCTATAGGTTTTATATTTTTATTTACTTTAGGTGGTGTGACAGGTGTTGTATTAGCAAATGCTGGTTTAGATATTGCGTTACATGATACTTATTATGTTGTTGGTCATTTTCATTATGTATTATCTATGGGAGTTGTATTTGGTTTATTTTCTGCCTTTTATTATTGGGTAGATGTATTTACCGGTGTAAAATATTCAGAGCATTATGGAAGAATACATTTTTGATTAACATTTTTAGGTGTAAATTTAACATTTTTCCCAATGCATTTTTTAGGTTTAGCTGGAATGCCTAGAAGAATACCTGATTATCCAGATATCTATGCAGGTTGAAATTATGTAAGTTCTGTTGGTTCTTTAATTTCAGTGGTAGGTGTTTTTGTATTTTTTTTTTTAATAATACATATGATTTATAGATTTGATTTAATGTATAAAACTAAAATAGGTTATATTTTCCAATTAAATTTAGTATCTGTATATGAAGTTGAATTCAATTTAGATAGAATATATTCTTATGTTTATACTAAATTTAATTTTTTTAATAATATTAAAAAAAGAAAATTAAATATGTTGAATAGATTTAATATATATCATTCATTTATAGAACAAGGTTGACATTTAATTATAGCATATGATTATATAGTTAAATTTAGTGACTGAGCTGAAAAAATATTAGCAAATGACGGTAAAATTAAATATGTTGAATATCCTTTTTATAAACAATTAAGAGATATTTATTCTAATTTAGTTGATTTTAATAAAATAACATTAAATACAACATTTTTTCCTGTTGATTCACTTATAAAAAATCCTTATTTAGATTCATTTTTATATAATGATTTTAATAATTTAATTGACGGACAAATTATTAATTTTAATTATGATTTTTATTTAGAATTAAATGATATTACATTTGAAGAATTAGAAATTAATGAAGAAGATTTATATAAAGAATTCTTAGTAATGAATATTGTAAAATCATTTAATTATAATAGTAATATTAGTTATAATTTAATTAATTATTTATTTGATTTAAATAATTTTGTTACTGAAGAATAAATGTTATTTTTTATTTCTTTATTCGCTGTTTTATTTAACTTAGATTATTTAAGTTATAATGAAACTTTTTTATTAGGTTTATTTTTAATTATTTTTTTTTATTTAATTTATATATTTGCAGAAATGAAATTCAAAGAATATATATTTTTTCAAATATATAAAGTTTTTTGTTTAATATTCTTAGTTTTAAAATTAAGTAATTTTTTTCAAAGATTATCTATATTTACTTATATAGTGAAAAAAAGAGTTTTAAAAAAATTATATTTAAAAACTAAAGCTATTAATAAAAGTGTGATGGGATCTATAAATGTTTTATTTGAAGATTATTTAGTTATTTTTTGCTTTTTATATTTCTTAAATATAAGTAAAAAATTAGAATTATTAAGTAATTCATTAAATATTTTACTTATATTTGCTATTGATAAAGCAAAAAGAAATGATAATATTTTATTTTATTAATAAAATAAAAAAAAGATTAACAAGGGGTTTGAAGCTGACTGGAGGTAGAAATTTCTTAGGAAGAGTATGTGTTAGAGGTCAAGGTGGTGGTAATAAAAAATTATATAGATTTATAGATTTCTTTAGACGTTTAAATTTAAAGGGTAAAGTTATAAATTTATTATATGATCCAAATAGAAGTGCGCAGATCGCTTTAGTTTTATATTTAAATAGTTTATGTTCTTATATTATTATTCAAAAAGATATTTTTTTAAATGATATAATATATTCAGGGTCTAAACTATGTGAGGAGCCTATAAGTAAAGGTTTTTCTATGCCATTGCAATATATGCCTTTATTTTCTAATGTTAGTAATATTGAATTAAAACCTTTTAGAGGTTCTAGTTTATGTAGAGCTGCAAGTACTAGTTGTTTATTAATAGGTAAAATAAAAAATAAATGTATTTTAAAATTGAATTCTGGATGAGAGTTGCATTTATCTAAAAATAATATAGCTAGTTTTGGTATAATGTCTGATAAAATTTTTAATAATTGGTTTATTGATAAAGCAGGTAAAAATAGAAATTTAGGATGAAAGCCAAGGGTTAGAGGTGTAGCTAAAAATCCATGTGATCATCCACATGGAGGTGGTAATGGTAAAAAACATAAACCAATGATACCCACAAATGCTTGGAATACGGTATTTAAATGACATCCTACAAAAAATAAAAAAATAGATTATTTAAAAAGACGTAAATTTAAAAATATTAATGAGAATTAAACGTTCCGCTTGAAAATTTCCTTTTAATCATTTTAATTTTACATTACATAAAGATGTAAAAGTTTTTGATAGAAATATAACTTTAACAAGTAAATTTTTAGATAAAAGCTTAAAATGTTATAAAGGTAAAGTTATAGGTAAACTTTTAATTAATAAACAGAATTTAGGGCATAAGCTTGGAGAATTTTTTATAACTAAAGTGTTGGGTGAGCGAATTGCATATCGTAAAAAACAAAAAATGTTATTAAAAAAAAACAAGAATAAGCAAAAAAAAAAATAAATGGGGCATTTAGGTAATCCTATTGCATATCGTTTAAATTATTCTAAAAAATGAATGGATACTTGATTTGTAAAAAATTTATATTATCCTGAGTTTTTAAATAAAATGTTAAATATTAGGGATTATTTATATTATTTTTTTACAAAGAAAAGTATGTTAAAAAGTGGTAATTGTTTAAGTCATCTTAATATTTCTAAAATACAAAAATTATATGTAATTAAAGTTTATATTTATAGTATAGATTTAGAAAAATTATCATATGATTTTATAAATAAAATTTATAATTGTTATTATTTAACATTAAGAAAATATACAGGTAAAATTTCAGGTGTTACTAAGACTGTTTTAAAGGACCGACTTTTTAAAAAAAGATTAATTAATGATTTACAAAATGCTGATTTATTTTCATTTCTTTTTATTTATTATTTTTTTGAATTATTTGTTAAAAAAAGTAATAAAAAAAATTTAAATAAAAATATTTTTTTAAAAAATATTAATAATTTTTATTTTAGTAAATTATTAAAAAGATATATAAGTTATATTTTTTTTAAATTAAAATTTTCTAGTGTAAGAAAATCAAAAAATAAATTTTTATTTAGTTTTAATAAAAAAAGAAAATTATTAAAAAAATTAAAAAGTATTGAATTTAAAAAAAGAAATAATTTAATAATGGGTTTTTATAAATCAAAAATGAATTGATTAAAAAGGTTTAAAAAAAATTTAAAATTAAAAAAAAAACTTTATAAAAAATATATTAGTGAAAAAGATAAGTCTTATATACATTATTTTAAAAATGTTTTTATTAATAAAAAATATTGAAAAAAATATAAATTATTTATTTCAAAATTTAAAATTAATAAATTTAAATTTAAGTATTTAAATAATAAAATATATAAAACTTCTAATGATCAAGTATGATATAAACGAAATAAACGAAAGTTAAATTTTTTTAATTTTTTTTTTTTGATTTTAAAGAAAGTAAAGTTTCAAAAATTTAATAATACATTAGGTTTACATAATAAATGAAAAAGAGCTAAAGTTTATTTAAATATTTTTAAAAAAGTATTTAAAATAAAAAATAAAACATCTTTTTATTTTTTATTTCAAGTGTTTATATCATTAACTAAAATGGTAAAAAATATAAGAGTAAAAAAAAATTTTAGGGATGGAATTTATTTTTCTTTATATAATTTATTGGGTAAATATTTTTTTTTTAGGCCTTTAAAATTAGTTATAAAATATATAAAATATATTTTAAATTTAATTAATAGCCAAATTGGGCATAAAAAGTTTAGTTTTTTTTTTAATTTTATGTCAAATTTAAATGTAACAGCTAATTTAATTAGTTTTTATTTAGCTATGAAATTTAAAAAAGGGTTTAATTTATTTGGTGCAACTAATCCATTAAAAAATGAGTTAGCTAGATTGAATTTTAAAAATAAACAAAATAAAAACCCTTATATTTTATATAATTATAAAATGTTGTTTAGAAAAAAAGCTAAAAGATATAAAAGAATTTTAATTAAAACTTTAAAATATTTAAAAATTTTATTTAGAAATAATTTATATCTTAATTATTTAAATATTAATTCTTTATGTTTTTATAATATTTATATGCATCATAAAAATATAAAATATAATACATTTAAACAATTTATCAAAATATTTTATATTTGTATATATTATAAAGTATTTATAATATTTAATAAAATAAATATAAAAAATAAAATTATTTTTAATAATTTGTTTTTAAATGCTTTTGATATTTTTAATTATATGTCATGTTATATAAAGTATAAGCGAAAAATAGCTTTAAAAATAGTTAATTTTAGTTTATTTTTTTATAAGAATATATTAAATTATGAATATTTAAGAAAGCTTTGATGAAATTTTAAAATTTTAAATTTAAGAAATATTAGACAAAAATATTTAATAAAATATAAAAGTATTTTAATGGGTTTTAAGTTTGCGTTTAGAGGTAGATTTTCGCGTAAGCAGAGAGCTAGTTTTATTTGAATACATGAGGGTAAAGTACCTTTGAATACTTTAAGTTTATTTATAGATTATTCTTTTTTAACAGTCACTTTAAAAAATAGTGTAGTTGGTATAAAAATTTGGTTATATCGAAATGTTATGTATCATGCTTTTAAATATATTTTGAAAATATAAATGAAACAATATCCTAGTAGATTAAAATTTAAAAAAAATCATAGACCGTCTTTATCTACTTTGTATTTGAAAGAGTCAAAGTTGTTTTATCCAGAAAAAGGTGTAATGATGTTGCAATCTTTAGAAAATTATAAATTAACATTTAATCAATTAGAAGCTTGTAGAAAATGTATTCGTAGAATTATAGAAAAACAAGGTGTTGTTTTTTTAAGAGTTTTTACAAATATATCAGTTACAAAAAAACCTGTTGCAACAAGAATGGGTAAAGGTAAAGGATCTCATCATATTTGGATGGCTGTAATTAAAAGAGGTCAAATTATTTGCGAATTAATATGCCCTTCAATTGAAAAATTTAATATAAGTTATAAGGCATTAAAAGCGGCAGCTACAAAGTTACCGGTAAGAACAAAAATAAATCATAATTTTTATTAAATGATACAATTAAGAAGTTTTTTAAGAGCAAGTGATAAAACAGCAATTGTTAAAGTTTACTGTATTAAAGTATTAAAATCATCAAAAGATAGAATTGCTATATTAGGTGATTTAGTAGTAGTTTGTGTTAATTCTATTAATATAAAAAAATTTATAATATTAAAAGTTAGGTTCCAAAAAAAATTTAATGTAGGATCAATGCATAGAGCATTAATTATACGTATTAAAGTAAATTACTCTAGAATTTGTGGTGTTTTAATGAAGTTTAATGAAAATAGCGTAGTAATTGTATCGAAGCAAGTAGTTCCATTATCAAATAAAGTATATGGGCCAGTAATGAGAGAATTTTGTATGAGATGACCTTCTTTAGGTTGTGTATCCTCTTGTATAATATAAAGAAAAAACAAAAATATAATGTTTGATTTTTATTTTCATTATAAATATAATGGTCGTTTTATTTTAAATTTAAAAGATACCCGTTTATCACATTTAACTGATATTTTAACATTAAAAAAAATTTTAGTTTTTTTTAATATTAAAGGAATTACAGATTTAAGTAGTAACACAGTTTTAAGTTATTTATTTTTTTTTAAGTATTATTTTGGTATTTTACCTTTTTTCACTAATTATCAACATGAATTTAAGTTAAATGTTCATTATTATTCATTTTTAATTGAAAGTACTTTTTTTTATAAGCGTATGTATTCTATTTTATATTTTTTTATTAATGATATTTATTATATGATAAATAAATCTAATATAATGTATAAAAAAGACAAAAATTTTTTAGAATATGTTATAAATGATATGAATTTTTTTTTAGAAAAAAAAAATTCATTAGGTTTCTTTAATTTAAAACATAATTTATATTTTAGATTTTTTAATAAAAATCATAATAATAATAGTTTAAATTTATTTCATTTATTTAAATTAAAAGATAGCATAAATATAAAAAAAAATGAGAGTTAGTAATTTTAAGAAATTTGATTTGAAAAAAATGGTAAATAAAGAATTGTATAAAAATTATATTAAATATTTTATATCGAATAATTATAGTATTTTAAAATCAGATAAAATTACAAAAATAGCATATAAAAATTTTTATTTTTTTAAGTTTTCTAGTAAGTCTTTTTTTAGAAGATCTTGTGTTAGAACTGGGTTGTGTCGTTCTGTTTCTAGATTTTTTAAATTATCTCGTTATTCTTGTCGAAATTTTGCATCTAATGGATTATTTATAGGGGTTAGTAAAGCATCATTTTAATATGATTAATTATAATTTAGCTGATTTAATAGTACGAATAAAAGTAGCCTTTACTGCACGTTTAGTTTCAATAAAAGTATTAAAAACTAAATTAAATATAAATTTTTTATTTTTATTGTATAAAATAGGTTTAATAAGATCGTTTCATGTTTTAGAAAGAGAAATTTTAGTTTATTTTAAATATAAAAAAGATGGTAAATCTTTAATTTATGATATTACGTTAGTATCTAAACCGAGTAAAAGGGTTTATTGAAATTTAACAATGTTATCTAAGCATTATAGGAAGCATGCGTTTTCACATTTTTATATAATTTCTACATCTAGTGGTTTAATGACAAGTAATGACGCATTACTTACAAAAAATATGTCAGGAGAAGTTTTATGTCGTATTAAATTATAATGAATTATTTAACTAATACTTATAAATTAATCTATAATTTTAATTATTTTTTAGATTTATCATATAGTAAAATAATAATTAATTTAAATACACGTTATTTTTTATTTAAATTACCATTTATATTTTTTTATAAGCAAAATAAAGAGTCATCAAATTTTATATTTTTTAGTAAATTTCATTATAAAACTTTTATAAAGCATTTATTTAATTTTTATGATAAATTATTTAATTTTTATTATTTTAATTTAAAATTGAAAGGTTTGGGTTATAGAGTTTTTAGAATATCTAAATTTTTAATAAAAATATTTTTAAATAGAAGTAATTTTTTTTATATGCATATATCTTCAAAGGTTTTATTAAAATATAGAACTAGACGTTTTTTTTTTATTAGCACAGATTTAGGTACATTAAAAGTTTTGGTTATAAATTTATTATTATTAAAAGAATTTATTATATATAGAGTTAATGGAATTTATTATCCTCGACAAATTTTATTAATAAAACCAGGTAAAAATAAATTTAGATAAAAATGTTTAGAATTTTTTTTGAAAAAAATGATATAGTAGTATATTTAGATGATAAAATATTTTTAAGACAAGAATATATAAAAAATAAGCAATATACCTTTTTTTATGTATTGCATATATTAAATAAATATGGTATGGAAGCTTTTGAGTAATTTAATATGTTTGTATATAAGCAAGTAAATTTTAATACGGAAAAAGAAATTAGAAGTAATTTAAAATCAATTTACGGTATAGGTTGATTTAAATCAATTTATATAACTGCTAGGTTGGGTTTATTTTATCCATTTTATATTAGAAATTTAAATTTTTATAATTTTTTATTATTATCGTTTGTTTTAGATTTTTTTACATGATTAGAGGTAAGAATTAAGCGAATTATTTTCCAAAATTTAAAAAAAGCTTATGATATAAATTCTTATAAAGGATTAAGGCATAAAGATGGTTTACCTGTAAGAGGGCAAAGAACACGTACTAACGCAAGTACAAAAAAACGTTATAAAATTATATTAAATGATTAAAAAATCACGTATAAGAAAATTTAAATTTTTTAGAGGTATAGGTAATATATATTTTTTTAAAAGACATAGTAATTTATTTTTAGTATTTTTTGATAGTAGAAAAAAGCATATAGTTACGTTAACATCAGGGTTTTGTAAATTAGGGCGTACAAAAAAACAAAAAGTTGCTGCTTTAAATATGGTAGGTTTAGTTAAAGTTTTAAAAGTTTATTTAGACAAGTATAAAATTAAATATTTAAAATTACATATTAGACAACGTTTAGCTTTTCATTTATTTAATTTAAGAAAATTATTAAGATTATATAATTTTTTAATTGTTAAGTCTAAATTTTTATTATATCAATCGCATACTAAAAAAAGAGGTAGAACTGTGCGTAGAATATAAATGAAAATACAAAAAACTGTAAAATTAAATAATTATATAAAAAAAAATATATTACGTTGTTATTATTTTTCTAAATTAAAAAAAAAGGGTAGAAAATTATTAATGTTATTAAAGAAACAAAGTTATATACAAGTTGGCTTAGATTTAAAACGATTTAAAACAAACACAAAATACTTATTATATAAAACATTAAATATTAACTTTTATAAAATTAATAAGAAATATTCAAATAATGATTATTTGAATATTTTAAAAAATGTTAAAATAAGAAATGATTATTTTTTTAATTTTAATAAAATTAAAAAAGTATTAAGTATTTTTGATTTGTTTAGTTCTAATAAAGTTTTGTTAGTTAATAATTTAGTACCTGTTTATTTAACTAAATTTCAGTATAATTTATATGATAAACATTATAAAATTTCTAAACTTTTTAAATTTTTTAATTTAAGAAAAAAAAATATATTATATTTACAATTTAATGAGTATGTTAATTATAATAATTTATATTATAATAATTTATATATTAATTTGAAGAATAATATATTATATAATTTTTTTACTGTAATATTAAATTATTATTTATTTTTTAATAATATAAAAATATTAAATTTATATAATGTTTTAAATAAATGTAATTTTAAAGTAGATCATTATATTAAATTTAAAAGTAATTTAAAAATAAAAGCTATGAAAGTATTAGATAAATATTTAATGAAAAATAAAATGTTTCGTGCAGGTAAATTTTTCCATTTTTTTTTAGAATATATGAAAAATTTTACATATAGAATATATAATAATAATTTATTATATGGTAAATTTAAATATATGAAATTAGATGGTTATAAATATAATGTTAAATTAATGTCTTTTAATAATGTAAAATCAACAAAATTAAAAGGTTGATTTTATATTTATAATTATGTTAAAAGATATAGTTATTTAAGTTATAATGTTAATAAAAATAAAACATTGCGTTATTTTGTTAAAAAGTATCATTATTTTTATTGTTTTATTATAAAATTTTTTTATAAAATTTTATATAATTTAAAATTTATGTTTATTGATAAATTTAATTTTAAAAAGATTTTATTTTTAAAAATTGTAATTTTTTATCTTTATTATAAGAAATGATATAAATATAAAAAATTTCTTAAAATTATACGATGAAAAATACGAAAAAGAAAAATAAAAAGAAGATTAGTTAGAAGGATTGCAAGATTTAAAGATTTAAATTATGTAAAATTTTTATTAAGAATTAAATCCCGTTTATTGCATTCTAAGTTTTTATCACGTTTAAAATTAGGTTTATTTATAAGAAAGCGTAAAAAATTAAATTTTTATAAATATAAAAATTGTATAAGAGTTGTGAATTTATTATTAAAACTAAGAAAGTTAAAAAGTCTTAAAAATCCATTTAATAAAAGAAAAAAATGAAAAGGTAAAAAAGTTAATTTTAATTTTAATTTTAAATTTAATAAGGCTAAAAATTTTAATAAGATAAATAAAAATAAAAATCAAAAAGATAAAAAATATTTTAAGGGTAAATTGAAGCAGTTATCTAATAAAAATCAAAAATTTATAAGTAAAAATATAAATAAAAATATAAGAATTCCTTGGACTAATGTTAAGAGGGTTTAAAGGTTATTCTTATAGTAAAAGGTGAAGTGTTACTAAGAAATTAATAAATATTAGATTAAGTGAAGGTAAAAAAACTAAAAAATTAAGTCAAGATGAAAAATTTTGTAGTTTTTTTAAAAATACATTAATTCCTAGAAAATTTTCTTATAAATTTACTTTTGTAATTAAAAATACAAAACGTGAATATTTTAGTAGAGATGTATCAAGGATATTATTAACGGATGATAATAAATATGTAATAAATATTATATTGCATGCTTTTTTTATGCTTTGATGAGCTATATATTATAGTTATGTTATACATTTAACAATTACGATTAATGATAGTTTTATATTTGATTTTTCTACTTTTAAATTTTTGAATAAAAATTATTTTTCTGAGATTTATTTTGCAAATGAGGATTTACAAGATTTAAATATAGGAAATTATTTTGATAATTCTTATTATAGCACTTATATTAATTATTTTAATTTATATTTATATCCAAGCTTAAAAATTTATGATGTATTATTAAATTTTGAAAAATTTAAATATGAAGAAGATGTTGTTTTATTGGGTGAAGATAAAGCAGTAAAATGAAGTATGGATTTTTTTTCTATAGATTTATTAAATTTCCAAGATAATTTATTATTTATTTCATGTATTTATGAATTTTATTTAGATTTTAATGATTATTTTTTTAATGCATTTAATCATACGTTTTTTAGTAAAGCTTTGGTATATCATAAAAATAATTCTAAAATTATAGAAAAAGATATTAAACCTTTTAATTTTTTAACTTCTACTTATTTTTCATTTTGTACTGAATTATTAGAGTTGGGTGATAAAAAAAAAATTTTTAATAAAACTTTATATAAATATTTTAGAATTTGACAGGAGACTGAATCTAGCAAAAAAGATAAAGGAGCGTTTGATAGTACACAACATATTATGGATGTAAAATATTTTGGAATTAGAATTCCTTATATATTTTTTTTATTATATACTTGATATTCTATATATTATAGAAGAATACGTTACAATTTTTATATTAGAGGACAACAATTTTTTCAAGAATATGCTGGTCGTATGCATTATTTTATATGGCATAATAATCCTTTTTCTAAAAATAAAGCAAAAATGTTTATTTTACGTTATCAAAAATTATTTACAATTTATCATTTTAAAGGTTATTTAGAAATAAAATGATTTAATGATTGGTTTTTTTTTTATAGCGTAAAAAGAGCAAAAATGCTGAATTATCATGATTTAAATAATATAGAATTTGAAAAATCTTCTTTTATTTATTTATTAGATAAAGCAGAAATATTTTTACAAAATTTAAATTTTAAGGATTATTTTGTAAAGTATTTTGATGTTTTTTCATATGATTATTTATTAAATTATTTAATAAATATTGAAGCTTTATATGGTTATCGTTTATTAATGAAAACACCTTTAGTAAAATTTAAAATAAGATTTTCTTTTGGGCGTTTAAGTTATTTAGAATATAAACCAATGCTTGAAAATATTTTTTGGTTAACGGCTGATAAAATTAGATTAAAAAATTATATGAAAAAAATATTAAATTTTGAATTTTTTTTTAAATTATATAATAAGTTTTATATTAATAATTATTTTTTAAAAGATTTTTATAATTTATATAATAAAAATCTTTTAAAAAATAGCTTTAAAATATTAACTTTTTATGATAAAATTGTAAGCATTATTTTTATGAATTTAGATCCTTTTTTTTTTAAATATTTTTGAAAACGTTGCTTTCCTATAAAATGACATAAATTATGAAATATTTATGATTATATTTGAATACATTTAGTTTTAATTATAAATGTGTATCCTACTATAACTTTTAATATTCCAAAATTTGATTTTTCTATGTATTTTTTAAATTGAAGAATAGATGTAAGTGAATCTGTTATTAAAAATAATTTTTATTCAGATGTTTCTAATTATACTTATATAACAATTAATGAATTGTATAAAAATCGATTTTATGAATTAATTAATAAAATAAATTTTTTATTAATGGAAAAAAAAAATAACCTTTTTTCATACCAATTATTTTTAATTAATTATAAAAATTTTATTTTTGAGTTATTATCAGATAATATTGAGTATGTTTTATTATTTTATATTCAAAATAAACTTACGTATTCAAATATTTTAAGTAATTTCAAATTTGATTTTACTAAAGATTTTATATATTCAACTTTTATTTATAGGTATTATGTTTTTACAATTTTATTTTCTAAGTTTCATTATAAGGATTGATTTGAAAATTGGGATAAGCGTATACTTTGGATTTATAAAAATTTTTATAAACATGAAGGTCCTTTATTTTATAGTAAAAAAAAAGATATTTTTTAATTAAATAAAATAATGTATTTAGATCGCTTTATTAATGATAAGTATACCCAATTAATGTCTTATTGTATTGATTTGAATAAAAATAATCGTGTTATAGTTGATTTAAAATATGATCAATGAAATGTTATAATGTATATACGTAATGCACCTAAAGGTATTCAATTACATAATGTATTAACAAAATTACAGGCTGAAAATAATATATCTTTATATAAAAGTTATATTAAAACTTATTTTAAAAAAAAATATAAAAAAAAATTTTATATTTTAAATAAGAAAATGTACAAGCACAAGCGTATACCATTAAAATTAGCTAAATTAAGAAAACGAGCTAAATTTGTATTAACTAATTTAATTAAATTTAAAATAAAAAAATTTAATAAGATAAATATTCATCATCGTAAGTATAAAAAACTTTTAAGATCTTATAGTTTAATTAATGCAAATGTTAATTTATATAAATCTTTTAAAAAAAAAATATATTTTAGGTTTATTATGAATAAATTATTAGGAAAGCAAGTCTTAGCAAATGGTAGATTACTTGATGGTTATTTAAATTTAAATTTACATCCTTTATTTCGAAGAAGATTTAAATCAAGATTTTATGAGTTTATGAAAAAAAAAAAAACTTTAAAAAAATTTAATTTTAATAATTTTAACTTATATTTTACTTCTAAATTATTTCCAAAAATAATTAATTATGGATATTTTTTATTATATTTAAATAAAGTAAAAAATTTTAATATATTTAATGATTTATTATATAATAATGTAAGTAATAAATTATCAAAAATTTTTACTTTTAATATTGATTTTAAATATTTAAATAGATATAAAAAATATTTTGTAAATATTAAACATATTAATTATGTTAATGTATCTTTTAATATAAATGCTATTGGTAGTATGAATCGAAAAAAAAAAAGAAAAGCAAGAAAGTTTTTAAGGAAATTTAAAAGAAATAATTTTGTTTTATTTTTTAATTTAGCATTTATAAAATTAATTATTTTTGTTTTTTTATATTGATTTAATAAATTTATTGTTTTAATTAATAAAATTAATAAAGGTATTGTAATATCTACTTGATTTAAACCTGTAAATTATTCTTATAAATTATATTGTTGAAGAAGGAAATGAAGACATTATTATTTACCATATAATAGTATTAATCGTTTTGTATTTTTAAATTATAAAAATAGATTGGTAAGAAATTTTAAAAATGAGTAATTTTTTTCATAATGTAATAAGAATTAGGAAAGGTAAAAGAAGTTTATCTCAAGTGTATTGGGTTATAGTTATTTTAAATAGTAAAAAGACTAATAGTCATAAAGCAGTAGAGCAGTTAGGTTTTTTTCAGTATGGTAAAAAGCGTTTGTTTTCAATGAATTACAAACGTTTAGGGTATTTTTTAAATAAAGGTACTATTTTAAAAGATAGTGTAAAATATTATTTTTATTTACATTCATTATTATATTTAAAATAATATGTATTTTTCTAATATAATATCAGAAAATTTAAAAGTGGACGTTGAAAGTTTAAAATTAAATCCAGACTATTTCATTAAGCAAAGAAAAAATAGAGAATTAATTAAAAATTCTTTTAAATTAAAAAAGTTTTTAATTGGTGATATTTTAGAATTTGTATATTCTTATAGATCTATACCGTTAGTATTTTGTGGTATTTGTATAGCTATAAAAAGAAAATCTTTTGTTATGCCTGATTTGGTTTTAATATTACGAAATATAATAATAAGAACAGGGATTGAGTTAACTTTATCATATTTTTATAATAGAGGATATAAATTTAAATATTTGGATTATAGAAGAAAATTTTTTACATTTAATAAAAATAAGTTATATTTTATACGATATAGGGACAATCAAGAAAGTCGAATTTTTTAATTTATGAAATTAAAAATTGATGATATTGAATATGTACTATTAAATAAAGATTCAAATTTAACAATTTTTCAATTTTGCTTCAATAAAGGTATAAATATACCGTGTTTTTGTTATCATGAAAAATTATCTATTGCAGGTATTGTAGAATGTGTATTGTACAAATAAATGCAAATTTAGGTGTATCATGTGCAGTTAATGTATCTGATAATATGACGGTTTATACTAATAATAAAAGAGTAAGAGATGCCCGAGAGTCTATATTAGAGTTTTTGTTAATAAATCATCCTTTAGATTGCCCTATTTGTGATCAAGGTGGTGATGTGATTTACAAGATATTTCTTTAATGTTTGGTTCCGATAGAGGTAGATTTTATGAAGAAAAAAAAAGAAGTGTAGATAATTTTAGTCAAAATGGCCCATTAATAAAAACAATTATGACTAGATGCATTCATTGTACTAGATGTGTTAGATTTGCGAATGAAATTAGTAATTTTTCTTTAGGTGTTTTAGATAGAGGCTCTAATATGGAAATAGGTACTTATTTTAATGTGAATTTATTGGATGAATTATCAGGTAATATTATAGATTTATGTCCTGTTGGTGCTTTAACATCAATGCCTTATGCATTTAAACAAAGACCTTGAGAAACAAATTTCTATAGTATGTTGATTTTTTAGATAGCATGGCTGCTAGCATACGTTTATATATATATGCTAATAAAATTGTTAGAATTTTACCATTATTAGATGAGCAATTGAACGAAGAGTGATAACTAATAAAAGCAGATTTTCATATGATTCTTTAAATATTAATAGAATAAATTATCCTAAGTTTAAAGCATTTGGTAAACTTGTTGTTATATCTTGAGATTTTGCTATAAATTTATTTTTTTATTTTATAAGAAAAACAATAATAAAAAAACAAAATATAATAGCATCTTTAAATTATTATAATGATTTGCAAACAATTTTATCAATAAAATCTTTTTTTAATAGTTTTGGTAGTTTAAATATATCATATAATTTAAAAAAAATTAGTTGAATATTTGATTTTTCTAATTTTTTTTATTTAAATCATTTAATTGAAAATATTGAATTAATTAATTTTTTTCTATTTATATCATGTGATTTACGTTTAGATCTCCTTTATTAAATATAAGAGTAAAGAAAAATTATAATTTAAATAAAAATAATGAGTTATTTTTATATTCTTATGGTTTAGCTTTAAATTATTCAACGTATTCTATTAAGAATGTAGGAAATTCTATTTTAAAATTTATAGGATTTTTAGAAGGTAAGCAAAGATTTTCTTGTGATTTTTTTTTTAAAAATTTTTATACATTTAAGCATTTAAATACCGATTATAATTATTATAATAATCCAGTATTTTTTTTAGGCTCTTCGATTATAAATAGAAAAGATTCTAAAAGTTTTTTATCGTCTTTTATTTATTTTTTAAAAAATAAATTTAATTTTATTACATTTAATTTATTAAATAGTTTTTTAGGTTTTTATTCTTATAGTAATTTAATAGGAGATATTTTTGTAAATGATAAAAACATTGGTTTTTTATATAATTTTTCTGATACATATATAGATAAATCTAAAAATGAATATTTTTTTGTTTATCAAGGATTTATTAAAAATTCTATTTATTTTGATTCTGATTTAATATTACCTTCAAATGCGATATATGAGTTTGATTCTATTTTTATTAATATGGAAGGTAGATATCGTTTTGCTAAAACAGCTATAAAATCATTTGTTGGAATTTATAGTGATTGGGAAATTATAAATTTATTAAATTTATGTAATAAAAAAAAGCATTTATTAAAAGTGTCTTATTTTATTAATTTTTATCAAATTATAAAATATTTAAGTACGGTATTAAATTATTATTGTAATTTTTTTTTATCAAGTGAAAATTTTAATTTTGAATTATTTTATCATACTGGATATAATAAAAAATTATTATATAATAAAAAATATAAAGATTTTTTATTTTTTTTTAATGGATATAATAAGTTTCAAAATACTTTTTTTAATAGTTTTATTAATAATTATTATGCTTCAGATTTTTATTTAAAAAATTCTAAAATAATGTCATTTAGTGCATTAAAAAAATATAGAATATTTAAAATATAACATGTTATTTTTACTAAAATTTTTATTAATTAATATAATAATATATATATTAGATATAAGCTTATTGAAAGCTTTACCCATTATTTTACCCATACTTTTAGCTGTAGCTTTTTTCACGGTTTTAGAAAGAAAGGTGTTAGCTGCGATGCAGCGTAGAAGAGGCCCTAATGTTGTTGGTATTTATGGTTTATTACAAGCAATAGCTGATGCAGTTAAATTGCTTAGTAAAGAAACTTTAGTGCCTGCCTCTTCTAATATTTACATCTTTCTAATCTCACCAATTTTTACTTTTTTTATAAGCATGTTATGTTGATCTTTAATACCATTTGATTTTAATATAGTAATATCTGATGTAAGTTTAGGTATATTATTTTTATTTGCGTTTTCTTCATTAGGTGTTTATGGTATTATTATGTCAGGTTGATCAAGTATTCTAAATATTCATTTTTAGGATCTTTAAGATCTTCAGCTCAATTTATTAGTTATGAAATTTCTATGGGATTATTATTAGTACCAGTAATATTAATTTCTGAAAGTTTTAATATTTCTAAAATAGTATTGAGCCAATCTGTTATATGGTATTGTATAACTTTATTTCCATTTTTTATTTTATTTTTAATAACAGCGTTGGCAGAAACCAATAGAGTTCCATTTGATTTACCAGAAGCTGAATCAGATTAGTTTCTGGTTATAATGTTGAATACTCTTCAATTGGTTTTACATTTTTTTTTCTTGCTGAATATAGTAATATTATTTTAATGTCTTCAATTATTGTAATATTATTTTTAGGTGGTTGATTATTACCATTTCATACATATTTATATTTTTTAGATGGTGGTTTTTTTTTCTCATTAAAATTATTGTTTATTATGTTTTTTTTTGTTTGAATTAGAGCAACTTTACCAAGATATAGATATGATCA
>Ga0209327_1000005_pt1 | contig 16624 bp, 15 predicted proteins | sample TexAe_OM3H0_O2_FD_187946 | JGI IMG/M metagenome (GOLD analysis project Ga0209327, IMG submission 187946) | Forest soil microbial communities from Davy Crockett National Forest, Groveton, Texas, USA - Texas A ecozone_OM3H0_O2 (SPAdes) (version 2) | ecosystem: Environmental > Terrestrial > Soil >...
GATTGCGAGCCCTGGACCGTCGACGCTTCAGAAACTAGCGGCCGCCTACGAGGAGTCGGTGACTGCCCTCATGCTCTGGGCGGGCTATATCGAAGAGGATCCCAGTGCGCTCGCACCGAACACGAAACGCGCGCTGTCGATGCTCGGCGACGATGTGACCGAGGATGAGCTTCGCGTGATGAAGGCGGTGCTCGACACGCTCCGGAATAAGACCGGATTCGGCGCGTTGCCCCATCGCACCGACAGGCCCCTCACGCCCGAGGATCGGACAGCCATCCGTGGCCACGCGGTATCCCTCCTACGCGAGATCGATGCCCTCCGCTCGGCGGCGCCGGTCGACCTAGGCCAGGCCTACGCCACAGCCAGGCTCGTCCAGGTCGGAGCGATCGAACTCACACCCGAGGAGCGCCGCGGCCTCAGGCAACGCTTTGGTGACCTCGTCGACGGGGCCCTCAAGCGCTTGTTGGGCGTTCTGCACACAGACAGCCGACAGGTCTACGTCAAGGCCGACCTGCACGCGCTCAAGAAGCGGTTCGTCCTCGGGCATGAGGCTGGTCACGCTGTGCTCCCTGACCACCAGGCGCTATTCGCGCATCTTGACGACAAGCACAGGCTCGCCCCAGAGTTCAACGATCTGCTCGAGCGCCAAGCAAACCAGTTCGCCGCCGAGCTGCTCGCTAAGGGGGACCGACTGCGGGAGCAGTTCGACGATTCTACCGCCAGCGCTCGTCTGATCGGCGACCTGAGTGACGACTACCTGATGTCGCGGCAAGCCGTGGCACGGCGAGTGGCCGAAGAGAGCCGGCAGGACATCGCGATCGCTATGTCCTGGCGGGCCTTTCAGGGCCAAGGACATCTGATGCCCCCCAAGCTTTACTGCTCCCCGTCGTTCGAAGTGCGGATGCGGTGGCGATCAGGACGCGCACCGGCGGATGAGATCCGCTCCGCTGTCAAGCTCGCCGCGTCGGGCGCGACAGCCCCCCCCATCCTCACGACAGACGCTCTAGGACGCCCTACCGAGGTCTCGGTCGAGGGTCTCGACGCCCTGTATTCCGTGATAGCGCTCTTCCGATGCGAGCCCTCGGCTCGGCGGCGCGCCTCCTTCCTTCGCCGGGTCTAAGCTCGTTCAGTCTGCAATCGAACCTTGCAGCCTCTGTCCGCGGTCGGCCTGGAGTGTTGTTTGAGAGAGTCCAGGTTCGTCTATCCCAAGCGAGACCGCAAGGTGTCGCCAAGGGCAGACAGCTTCCGGAACTCCGCGTGCTCATGCTCAGAGGCGAGGCGTGACGGTTGAGGACGAACGGGTGCACGGTACTTCTCCTCCTCGCCCGGACTTGACTCTGCCGGACGCTCCAATCGGTGTACCGCCAGCTGAGCGATCCGTGCCCCGGGAGACAAGCAGATCGGACTGTCCCCCTCATTCACGAGCTCAAGCGTGAGACATCCGCGGAACTCCGGATGCACGAAGACAGCGGTGGCGACGACAAGCCCGAGCCGACCCCACGACGAGCGACCCACGACATAGGCACACAGATCGGCGGGCAACCGAAGGAACTCTAGGGTCGCCGCGAGCACGAAGTGGCGAGGATGAAGCCATAGCTCCTCTCCGTACTGCACGACGACGCGCTCCTGTAGTTCGTCGACCTCACGTTGATTCTCGACAGCCGGGTTCAAGCCTGCCCTTCGCGTCCTTTGAAGTAGGAGGAACTCTGTCCCCAGCCGCAAGTCGATGGCACCTCGGCCGATTTGGCGCTGGTCGAGGATCGGGGTGACAATCAGTCGTCGGCTCTCCAGCGCATCGTTGAGATCCTCGCGCCCGAGCAGCATCAGGCCTCCTCAGTCCAGGTCTGCTCAACAACGCTCATCTCAATCGCCTTACCGACAAGCTCCTGAATCTGGCGGTCCCGGGTAGCCGCGACGATTCCACCAGGATGATCGCCGTGCTCGACAAACGCGTGCTGCCAGCCGCCAAGAAGGATCGATCGCCCGTCAAGAGGCCCGTGAGTGCCATTCGGCAGGATCGTCTCGGCGAGCAGATCGGCGGCCTCGTTCGCACCAACCTCCGCCTCCGCCGGACTCATAGCATGTGCGCCGGCGCGACTAAGAGCGGTGTCCCTGAGAACCTGCCCATACGCAAGCAGCTGATCACGGAGGAAGGAGTAAGGCATCGCAATCGGCGACGCCGCGTCTGCAGCGATCCCGTCCAGCCAGCTCATGATGTTGGGTGCCGCACGATCAAGGTAAGCGCGCCATCCTCGTTCGGTGAGGTGAGTAATCAGCAGGCGTGTGCGGAGGGTGTTGGGTGGGTGGCTCTGCGCTGGGACCCCATAGCTCAGCGGCATCACAAAACTCGAGAACGCCCAAAGAAAGGCCGGCCCGAGGGCTTCGACGGCGAGGTGATCACAAAGCAGCTCCTCGATCCACTGCCGTAGCGACGCTCGCACGGTTCCTGCGATCTGGGTCGGACTTGCTGCCGTCCACAGCGCTTCCATGTCCGTTACGGCTTTGCCGAATGCGGCGACAAAACTCGGATCGTTGTCGAGGGCAGCCTCGACGTCTGCGACGAGTCGATGCTCGTCTACCGCCGCATGACCGAGCTCGTGCGCGAAGATCGGGTGGAGCAGAAGGCGGTCGCTGTCACTGAGCGGATAGTTCAGAACGATGGGGCGGCGGGTCGTCGCCGCGACAAACCCCGGGGTACTAATGACCACTGCGGAGAACATCCAGCTCGTCGTCGAGTACATGAACTCAGGATCGGGCACCACTACAAGATCGACGTCGTTTCCAACAAGGCTGCGCGCGCAGTCCTCAGTCAGATACAGACTTCCCAAGTTGAGCGTCGGCCGCCGAGTCGCCTCAAGCCACGGTAGGGCGGCGTGTGCGCCACGCAGCACGAGGATGCTTTGTCGCATGCTCCGCGCAAAGGCACGGCGCTCCGGCTCGGGCGACGATGGCGTTGGGGACTGGGCGACTCTGTACTCAACGGCACCAATTAGGTCCAGCACGTGACTGCGAAGCGCCACTCCGCGGCTCCCGGCCTCAAGTGACGACATTCGCGGATCGTCCCGGAGCCCGTCGATCTCCTGCTGGGCGCTGGCTAGAAGGAGGGTGAGATCGCTTGGGTTCCCGTCCACGCCTTAGAATCATTCCGTGACGTGAGGACGGAGTTGCTCTCAACGAGTTGCAGTTCTCCGAAGATGCCGAACAAGCTCATGGCGCGCGTGAGCTGAGCCGAGTCACCCTCCTCGAGCGCGCTCTTTGCGGCTCTCCGGATTGCTTTCGCAAGACTGGTCATCAACTTCTTTTGCTCGCGGGAGTCTCCTTCGCTCACAAGGGCCGCGACAGCAATCAATGCGGTGTCTGTGGCGGCAAGAGCGCGCGCAGTTCGAGGTGTCACGAGAGGCTTCGCAGTGCGCTTCGCAGCGCTATCCAAGATGGTGGCCGCTTCCTTGAGCAGACCCTCATCAGCATCAGTTAGTTGCGTCCCAGTCGTCGCCCGACTGATGGCAACTACGACGTCATCCGACCATAGGCCGAGTGCCGCAGTGGAGCTCAGCTCCTCGAGTCGTTGTAGATCGCGCATACGTGGCTCGCTCGCACTTTAGTCGGGAGACTCCTTGGCTGGTGCTACACGGTACGATGTAGCACGGACAGATCTTCGGAATGGCTCGCAGCGATCCCCAACTGAATGTCCGTTTGACCCCCGAACGCGACGCGATCCTCCGCGCTGCAGCGTTCGTCCACGGCGCGGCGACCCCGGTCGAGCTGGCACGCGAGATTATCGAGCACGCCATCGATGGTTACGCGGAGCTTCCGACAGTCAAGAAGGCACTGGAGGCACGTGCTGAACAATCCGCGGCAAACGAAGGCAGACTCAGCCACCTGTCTCAGCATGGAGGCCGGTCCGTCAAGAGTGCTCGAACGAATTAGTCTGACGCGCCAAGGGATCATCGTGAATGACACGAACATATGTTCGCATAGCCGGAGGACGGCGATCGAGCCCGGTTAGTGCAGGTTCGCAAGGTGACCCCCGATAAGCGTCAGGCACTTATGGCCGAAAGTGCCCGAAACCACGATAATCGCCGGTAATCAGCCGGGATCCGCGTAACACGCGGCGCGTCGCAGCCTTCACGAACTCCCTGCAAATTGACATCTTCTAGCCCCAAATCCGGCTCGGGAGCGGCTATTTTGCAAGCAGGAGGTCACCGGTTCGATCCCGGTTGGCTCCATAGACAACTGGCTGCTACGGCATGCCGCGCATGCAGACGCGACTGAGGATCGTGCCGGACCCCTTTGAGCGGACGGAGACCTGCCTTTGATCGCCTGAGCAGACGGCTAAGGGGGCCCCCACGGTCCGTCCTGCATGCCGCCGTACCACGGCCCTCGCGGTGGCTGATCGCCTTTGGAGGGCTGAGTGCTGCTGACCAGGACGAGCAGCACGAACGGGAGCAGCCCCACCTGGACCCAAAGCCACCATTGCGATCCATCGAACAGCACGTAGGCGACTGAACCGCCAGCGCCCAGGGCCACGGCGAGTACCCAATCGAGCCATCTCGGTAGTCGTTTGCCGATCCAGACGATCGCCGTGACGATGGCTGGCAGGGCCAGGGTGTAGCCAATCTGATACGAGGCGACGCCTGGTGCCAGCGTGTACCACGTGATGCCCGCGACAGCGCTGGTCGAAATTGCCGCAACGCTTCGCCGTCGCCACCGTCGCGCGACGATGGGGTCGGTGAAGTCGATCGTGACCTCACGGGCTTCGCGATGTCTGCGTGGCCGCCCTGCGCGAACTCGCCGGCCCGCTGCCTTGCGAAGCTCTCGCCGCCTGCGCCGGCCTGACGGGGACATGCCTCAATTATCCATGCGCACCGCTCGTAAGTGCGCGATGCCTCTATCGGAGGGGTCCGCTGCACAGATCTTCGAGGGGTACCAGGGGACGTCGATGGATGGCACATCGATCCAATGGATTGCTGATCGCTGAGAGGAGTCGCTTGTCGGCTATCGAAGCCTTGAACGACGGGCGTATTGCAAGCCGTGACGAGTCCGTCACAGGCGGTATGATGGATCCATCACTATCAAGGTGATACTTCCATCACACTATTATGCGTACTCAAGATGTAATTCGGATCGCTCGCGACCGGGCGGGCCTTACCCAGCAGCAGCTTGCCGAACGCAGCGGACGGCCCCGCGAGACGATCGTCCGCTGGGAGTCAGGGAGCCAGCTTCCTTCGCTCGACGCCGTCTCCGCTCTGGTCGACCGCTGCGAGCTCGACCTGGTTCTCAGGCTCGCCAAGCGCGACTCCACCCTCAACGATCGCGTCGGCGAGCAGCTTTCGTTGTCGCCGGCGACACGACTAAAGCGACTGCTGTCGGCAAGGGAAGCGGCCGACGCGAAGCGCGCGCTGCGCTGGCTCGCGAACACCCGCACTCCAGCAGTCATCATCGGCCAGGTGGGGGCGGCTCTCCTCGGAGCGCCACAGCGCCCAGAGAGCCCACACGTCGAGTTTGTCGCCGCGGACACGGTGGCGATGGATCACGCACTCAAAGCCGATCACCTAGTCCCGGTCGACATCGAGGACCGCTGGCGAGAGTCAGACGCCCGTGAGCCTTGGACACTGCCGGGCGGAGGCATGCTGGTGTTGGCACGAAATCTTCCCGGCACCGACGATTACCGCGACCTCCGTCGAAGCGCCTCTCGGACGGCCGTGAACGCGAAAATCGGAGTGCTGGTTGCCCACCCTAGGGACTTGCTGCGGATTGCCGACGCGTCTCCTCGCGAATCGGAACGCGCACGCGTTCCTGGGTTGCAGGCGCTGCTCGAAGCCACGTACTCGTGACACTTGCCAGCGATCAAGCGCACCTGCTCCGGGCACTCGTCAGAAACGGTGTCGAGTTCGTAATCGTCGGCGGCGTCGCGGCGCAGCTCCGCGGCTGGGCAGGCACAACGGCGGACTTGGACATCGCCGTTGCCGGCGATGGCGACAACGCGACGCGCCTCAACCGTGCCCTCTCGGAGGTCGGCCTGATGAAAACCGACTACGGCGGGCTAGGCACGAGCTTCGAAACGCGATACGGACGGCTAGAGATCGTGCGCCGTGCTGACGGCGTGGGGCTATATGACGATTGGCTAAGCAAGGCAAGCGACGTGGAGTTTGAGCACCTCACGATCTCCGTCGCGGCGGCAGAGGACATCGTGAGATCAAAGGAGGCTTCCGGGCGCGAGAAGGACCGCGCAGCTCTGCCGTCCATGCGCCGGGAGTTCGGACTCGACGACTGAGCCTCAGGTGCAGACCTCGCGCCTATCGCGACGAACCATCGTCGCTCTAGTCTGCCATCGGGTCTGCCAGCGTCATCTGGCCGCCAGCTACTCGTGCGAACCGGTTCGCGTTGACTTCGGTTGGCCCCCTCGCAGTCCCCTGGGACCTACGTTCGGACTTGAAGTAACCACCCGGTACGTGGCGACCAGGCAACGCCGGATCGAACACACCTGCGGACTTGCTATTCCGGCAGTGGTTCTATCCGGCTGGGCGAAGCACCCGCGTGGCTCCACGGCGTTGGGTCCACGAAGACGATGCCTGCTCGGTCGTACTTCTCGGGACCCGGCAGGTCATTCTCCACCCGCCGTACGGTCTCGTTCTCCGCAGCAGTCAGGCAAACGACTTGATCGAGCTGCCGCAACTCACGGAGCCACGCCTCTACGGTCGTCAGCCGACTGAAGAACTCAGTCAGTCTTGGGCCGGCGTGCGGAAAGCAATTGACGTGGTCGGCGTGGAGCGAATCGGGGGACCCGTTCGGCGGCGGCGTTTGCGGCGCGTACCTGTCGATGGAGGCCTGGGCGCCCGTCGACCGTGGGCGAATCCTTAGCTTTGCGTTGGTGTTGCGCACTCTCAGCGCGTGAACAAGCACGGTCCGCGCATCTCGCGAGTCAACGCGTCCCGCTCGCGCTGCCTCCGCGAGCACGCTGGCCAGCTTCGCCCACCGAACATCCTTGTCGTCGCTGGGCGCCGTCATCCTCCCGCAACGTTACCCCGAACCTTCGGCCCGAGCGCGCGGCGCCCTGTCACAGGCCTGAATCCGCGTCGGCAGCTTGGCTGCTCACCGTGACCGAGCGCTTGCGCCCCCGCCTGTCCTAGAGCCGGGAGTCGGGCGTGATGCCCTCGTGCACCTTGCTTGGACGGGCCGAGCGGAGCCAGCTGAAGAACAATGCGACGGCGGCAATAGTGGCGACGATCGCGAGCGCGCCCCAGATAGGCCGCGCCACGCTCACGTTGGGTAGATGTTCTTTGTCGCGCACATGTGTGAGGACGAGCGTGAGCGCCCCGGCGATCGGCGTCGCGCCGGAGACCAGGGCGAGGATGCGGACTCCCCGTATGTGGTAGTGCTCGAGCGCGTGCTCGCCCGGCCTCACGAGCACGTACCCGAGTACGACGGGCACAACCGAGAGCAAGACGACGGTCGGCTCCAAATGGAGTGCTGCCGACTCGAGTTCGAAGTAGCCGGCGCCCATCAGCAGCGCAATGATGAACGCGGCGAGCGCGCAGCCTGTGATGAACCCGTGGCGCGCCGCAGCGAGCTTCACCTGCAAGAAGACGCGGTGCGACGGAGCACTCCTCTCGCCGAGATACACGTGGGCTCGGTCGTCGACGATTTCGGCCGTCGCCTCGCGGTCGGCCCCGTCGCGACTCTTCATCTCGCGGTCGCGCGAGCGCGACGCGCTCGCGAGGACAACCGGCGCGCCGTAGTCGATGTAGAGACGGCTGCTCTCCGGTCCGACCCACTCATCCGGCCGGTCGAGCTCGTCGTACTTCTCCGCGAGGTGGTCGACCGATCTCACGACCCCCTCGTCGTCTCGGCCGGCAGCTTGGGCCGATGGGAATGCCATCACATCGGCGCCGACGAGCGCGAGTCCTTCGCTGGGCGCGCGCGTGTCCAAATGGAAGCGAACGTGACGGCCGGCGTGCGGCAGCGGGATGAACAGCGTGCGCTTGCGCCATGAGCACGCGATCAGGATCTGACGCGTCCAGCGGCTCCAGCGGCTCGCACCTATTTCACGATCCTCATCCTCATCGTCGTCCGGCGTCGCCGACAGGTGATACGCGTGGAGATAAGAGAACTTCACGATCCGATCGGTCCCAGGGTCGCCGTCGACGTTGACCCACAGGACTGAGCTCGCAGCGAGGCGCCCTGCAAGATCCACGGTTGCAGTGATGCGGGCCGCGGTCCGTTCGCGCTCCGGACGGGCCGCGTTCGCAAGCGCGTGACTTAGCCTGGTTCGCAGATGCAACTCGAGCTCGTTGACGGCGTCTTCGATCGCCGCGCGCGCCGGCCGCGCGCTTTGCACGATCGCCGCGAGCTTTCGGCGTAGCTCGACGGGCAGTTGCTCGGCCCGGGGACGACCGAGGCCACGTCCGAGCGTGTCACGTAGCTCGCGCCTGTGCCTCTCGAGCGCGCTCTCGCAATGCGACAGCGTCAGGTCGACCATCCCGAGCAGCAGGCCGAAGTCGAGTTGCTTGTTGGTCTTGCGCAGGTACAACGATGTCGGGTGGCCGGTCGGGCCGACGAAGTTGAAGCCCATCAGCCGCGGCCACTTCTGGAAAACCGAGATCGGGACCAGCCATGTTCCCGGTGCCGCCAGCTCTTTCAGGCGGGGGAGCCCGGCGGGAACTTCGAAGTCGACACTGATGCTGCGCTTGACTGAGCGAGCGCCGACGAAATCGATCGTTTCGACGCGTCGGGACAGCCACTGCTGGTGCTTGTCGTACGCGGTGGCGCTACCCCGGCCGACATCGAACCAGCGCGAGCTGGTCAGCTGCGTCAGTTTCTCGTCGGCGCCTGTGCTCAAAACGACCCCCGGAGCTTGTGCCGGCCAGAGCCGGCCGCACCCCTTTGCGGTCTTGGCATAAGCCACGCGCCGCAACGTCGGGTGCATTTGGTGACGGGCGAAATAGTAGAATCACGCCGATATACGGTCGTTAGTGACTTGTGAATGAAAACTCGGGATCACGACGTCTGAGCGCGCTACCTTCGCGTTCCGCGATCTTGACGGTGATGTCACCGGAACGGTTGTAGTCCTGCGCGCGCAGCCGGACCCCCGCTACATCGTCCTGGTCGCAGTTGCGGCGGCTCGGCCCGTTTGCAGTTGCCTGAGCTGCCAGTGCCCTCGATCGTGTTTCTCCTCGAGCCAGCGTCGTGTGTCCTTGCGGCCGAGCTCGATAAGCCGCTCGGTGAACTCCTGCGCGAAGAGCAGGTAGCTGAGCAGCTCACCGTGGCTCGCGTCCTTTCCGGCGTTTACGAGATGGCCGAGCGCGCTGACGCTCGGCGAGCGCGCGAGCGCAAACGGCGATCGATAATGCTTGCGATAGACGTCGCTCGCGATACGCCCGATCTCAAACGGGTCCTCTGGCGCGATGAGCATGTAGGGCACCTGCCGCTTGTTCGTGCGGCTTTCGTGCGCCTGGATCTTCGCTTTGGTGTCGTCGTCGAGTAGTTCGTTGACAGTTGCAAGCGTGTGCACGTCGTTCACAAGCGGGTCGACGAGGACGGATTGGATCAGCTGTGTAGCGCCGTCGAGAGCGTCCGGTCGGCGATCCACGTGCGACTCGTGCACCGGCGCGAGTGAGTTGAGCGCGATCACGATCAGCCGGTCCGCACCGAGTGAGAGCGCCGGCTTGATCGGCGCGTTCAGGCGTGTCCCGCCGTCGAAGTACCAGCGCCGCCCTTCCGCTCCATCGAGCCGTACAGCGGGAAAGAGCAGCGGAATCGCGGCCGAAGCGCGCACGTGATCCTCGCCCAGCTCGGTTTGAACATAGGAGATTCCCCGAAGCGGGTCGAGCGGGGGCGAGTTGCCGCCATCGTGGAAGACGACGCTCATGCTCGTGCGGCCCGACGTGGCGATCACTGCCGCAGTGGCGAGATGCCCTGACTCGACGTTTCCGTGGATGCGATCGAACGCGATCAGCTCCGCAAGCGTTCCGGCCAGCGGCGACGGGTCGAGCATGCTGTCGGTCCGTGCCCTGCGACTACCGAGAACTTCGCGCATGTATGACCAAAGTCGCACGCCCTCCGCCGGCGAGACGAGCGGCTTGAGAACGCTGTCATAGCCGATTGCCCGCCACAGCTCCAGCCCGCCGTCGACAACCTCGGCGACAGCTTCGTCTGCGTGCGCCGCGAGGTATGCGGCGTTGATCGCACCTACGCTCGTGCCCACGATGATCCTCGGGCGCTCGCTCGTCTTCAGCGCGGGCAACAGGACAGAAAGCGCGCCCATCTCATATGCGCCTCTCGCCCCGCCACCAGCCAGCACCAGAGCAACCGGCTCATCGCTTGGACTGGATCGGGGCATGAGACGAGGCTACAAGATTTGGCTCTGCCGAATCGTCTCTCCGCGACACTGCGCCGCATCTGAGTGTGCCAGTGACTCCGGCGCCGCGAACGGGCGCTCGCGATGATCGGAACCATGTGAATTCATTGACAGCCACACCCGGCGTTGTCACACTCCGAGAATCGGCGTCGGTAGCTGGGCGAGATGGGAGCAGACGATCAAGCGCTTCATCTTTTTAGGGATGCTCCTAGGGGCAGTGATCAGCGTCGCGCTGACACTTGGTGTTGTGTGGATTGCCAACGGTTCAATCGGTCGCGTAACGGTACGCAAGGTCGAACCGTTCTCGCTCGTCGATGAACCGATGGCAGGGACGTTGGCAGAGCGATTCCGTCCCTGGCTGCTGTTCGACAGCAAAGAGAGCTGGCGGCCGCTGAACGTCGACTACATGTTCGACGAAGGCACCCAGCGCTTCTGCTCGCGCCAAGAGCTCGCCACTCGGTGCTCCCCGATCCATGACGCGGCCGAGTTCGACCAGCTCATCGCGGAAAAGCAGTCGGGCTCGAGCAGCTACGTGGACATCGATGGCAGCAAGGTCGCGGAATACCACGGCCCGGCCTCATGCCGGCCGCTGTTCGACTGCAACTCCGGACCACGATCGGCGATTTACTACAACGCGACCGAATCGAACGGCCGCTACTACCTCGACTACTGGTGGTTCTTGCGCTTCAACCACTTCACGCGGCTGGATCTCAACAAGAGCTGCCTGCTCGCCCAGGGACGCAAAGCCGGTCTCTGTGACGAGCACGAGGGGGATTGGGAGGGGGTGACGATCGTGACACGCCCACACGACGAAGCGCATGTCGAATACGTCGTCTATGCCGCGCACAAGGGGACCTTCCGCTACAGCGGCGCTCAGCTGCAGCTCCATGACGGCACCCGGCCCGTCGTTTACCTGACGGAAGGCGGTCATTCCGCATACCCGCTCGCGTGTCCGCACTCCTGCCGTCAGCCAACCGGCTTGGCGATCGACGGCGTCGTGCCGCCCGAGGCCGACCACGACGGGCTGGCGCCGTGGGGCCGTAACGCCGAAGCGTGCGTGCCCAATGCTCCGGGGAGCTGCCTGCTCTCGCTGGCCAAACAACCCTGGACGCACTGGCTCGGCGAATGGGGCGCCGGCTGCGCGGCGGCGTGCGGTGGTGCCCTTGACGCCAACTCGCCCCGCTCGCCGGGTGTGCAGGCGCGCTTTCAGACACCGTGGTGCTCCTTCCAGGAAGAAATCTTCACGTGCGACGGGCGCAGTCAGCGCTGCTCGGACTGGCTCTCCGCGCAAGTCCGGGCCATTGCGTGCGATCCGGTGCTGCTGACCGAAGCTCAGCGCGCGAGCACGAAGCTGGGCGCGGGCAAGCTCGGCCTCGAAATCGCGGGCGTGACGAGCCGCACCGCTACGACGCCGGGTGTCGTGCAGGCGCTCGGTGCTCCTCTGGAACCACACAGCGAACTGGTCGCGACGGTCGACGGGCCGTCGGCGGAAATCCTCGTGAGCGCCGTGCAAGGGGCCCTGCTCAGCGAGGACGCCTTCGCCAATCCTGCGTGGAGCTCTGGGGAGAGAGTTCGTCTTACAGTGGCCAACGGCGCCGACGGGCCGATCGTTCTCGCCGACGGCCGGCCGCCACGCGAACGGACGATCACCGAACGAGCCACCCCCGCCACTCTTGACCGTGCGCTGCGCACTACTGCACTTCATCCTCACGCGTGACCGCCCAGCGGCGCTTGCCGGCCCGATAGTCCACTGTGCCTGCGGCCGGTAGGAACCCGTCCACGAGAGTGACGCCGGCCCGAATTGTTATCGCCTAGTTATCCGGCGAGTTCCGATTCTTGACATGCCTGCACTTCGCGGCTACGTTTGCAAAGTCTTCGTCTCCGACCCGGAGACGGCTGAACAGACGCCCGCTCACGCGGGGTGACGATCGAATAGGGGGCCGCAGATGCTGAACCGAGACGGGACAAAGATCGTACCGGGGCGCATTTTCGCCGACCCGAAACCGGGCGACAGCGCGGCAACTTTTCAACTCGACGCACAGGGACTCCGCGCCGAAGAAGAACAGGAACTCCAGACCGTACCCGCCCCGCGCCTCGTCGACCCACGGATGGACTTGGCCGACGTACTCGGCAGCGATGCAGTGAAAGCGATCGAAGCAAGCGGCAAGATCGCGTTCCATGCGGTCGGCGACACCGGCGACGTCAATCCGAAGACGGCCCCCGACCAAACGGAGGTCATCGACTCGATGGCGAATGATCTGACTGGCGCAGGTCCCGCACCGTCGTTCCTGTTTCACCTCGGCGACGTCGTTTATTTCTTCGGCGAACGTAGCAAATACTACGCGCAGTTCTACAGCCCGTTCCGGGCTTATGACCGGCCTGTTTTCGCGATCCCGGGTAACCACGACAGCGTCGTGGTCAACCGTCAGCACAAAGAGCAGTCGACCGAACCAAGCCTGTCCGGCTTCCTTGCGAACTTCTGCACAGACCTCCCCGAAGTCGCCGTCGATGCCGCCGGCGTCAAACGCGAAACGATGGATCAGCCTGGCGTCTACTTCACCCTCGACGCTCCTTTCGTCTCGGTCATCGGGCTTTTCACGAACGCGCTCGAGGGACCCGGGATCATCTCGCCGAGAGGGCTCGCCGGCACAGAAGCCGCCCAGCGGGTGGGGACCGCCCAGCTGGAATTCTTGAAGCGCGAGCTCGCCCGGCTGAAGCCCGCGCGGGAAAACAAAGAGCGGGCGGTAATCGTCGCCTGCCATCACCCGCCGGCGACGCTCGACGAAACCCACGGCGGCGGCTTGAATCTGACCCTCGATCTGGACGAGGCCTATGCGGAGGCGGGGCTCGTGCCGGACGCAGTCCTCTCGGGCCACGCCCACCTCTACGAGCACTGGGTACGGAAGATCAATGGCCGCGAGGTTCCCTACCTGATCGCCGGTAGCGGCGGGTACGGGCTCGGCGGGGTTAAAAAAGGTCTCCAGTTCCCGCTTCAGTGGGGGGACTTCGAAATGAAGCAGAAGCCGATCAGGGACTACGGCTATCTGCTCCTCACCGTCGATACGACGACCGACCCAAAGGAGCTCACGATCAGCTTCAAGCGGCCCGCCGATCCGGCCCACGGCGAAGACTTCTCGGTGTCCCTCGACTGACTGCCCAGGGGCTGCTCTTACGGGGTCGACGAGTGATCGGCCCCGCTCGGCGTCCCAACCGCAAGCGCAACAGGGAGCCCTGCCGATGCAGAAGCTCCCTGCGCGCCCGAGCTAGCTGATCGAGCAACCCGACGCGTTTGCATTTGCCTTGATTGTTTCGGCGACTTCCTTGTCCTGTCCGGAGTACGCCGTTTCACCTTTGACGAACTCGAGCCGCGACAACGTCGTCCAGTTCGTGTACGAGATCTGCGCGTTCGAGCAGGTGTTCATCCACCTTCTTTTGCCGACCGTCTTCTGGTAGGTGCCATTGTTCTTGTCGGCCTGTGAGACCGCGGGGACGACCGCCGCGGTCGCGAAGCCAAGCGCTGCAATGACTGTGATGAGCGTCGTGCGGAACTTCGTGCTGTGCATTTCGGGCCTCCACGAGGGTTGGTGTAAGGCCATCCTCGCCCGGCGTGGAGGCGCCCGGAAGACACCCTAGGGGTAGGCCCTGCTTACTTCGACGTAAGAGTAAATCGCCCGGCGATCCCGGTCAATGCGCCATCGCCGGCGCCCCTGAACCAGCCTCGTAGCTCTGCGCCTGCGCCCCCGATCGAAGCAGCAACCCGCTGAAGACCGCGCCGAAGAAGAAGATCCCGGCCGACCACCAGAACGCCGTCGTGTAGCCGTGCACGGCGCCCGCCGCAACCGTGCTCGCCGTCGCTCCGCCGTGCGAAGTCACGAAGCTCGTCGCGGCCGTCGCCGAGAACGTGCTCAGCAGCGCGACGCCGATCGAGCCGCCGACCTGCTGCATCGTGTTGACGAGCGCCGACGCGACGCCCGCGTCCTCCGGGTCGACAGCGCCCGTCGCCGTGGCCATCGAAGGAGCGAAGATCATGCCCATGCCGATGCCGAGGACGATCAGCTCCGGCAGCACGTGCGAGGCGTAGCCCGTGTGCACGCCGACGCGCGTCAGCGCGAGCATCGAGAGCGCCGCCAGCAGCATCCCCGTCGGCACGAGCGGCCGCGGACCGGTGCGCGGCAGGATCCGCGTGCTGATCAGCGTCGCCGAGGTCACGACGGCGCCCATCATCGGCAGGAACGCGAGCCCAGTCTTTATCGGGCTGAAGCCGAGGTTGCGCTGCAGGTAGTACGTGAGGAACAGGAACACGCCGAACGAGCCCGAGCCGGCGATCGCCATCGAGCCGAACGACGCGCCGCGGTCGCGGTCGAGCACGACGCGCAGCGGCAGCAGCGGGTGCTTGCCGCGCGCCTGCAGCACGACGAACGAGACGAGCAGCACCGCGCTGAGCGCGAGCGAGCCGACCGTCAGCGCCGCGCCCCAGCCGTGCGTCTCCGCGTTCGAGAAGCCGTACACGAGCGCGAACAGGCCCGACGTCGCCGTCGCCACGCCCGGGATGTCGAGCTTCGCGCGGATCGCCGGGCGCTCGTTGACGAGCAGCGCCATCGCAGCAGCCGCCGCTGGTACCGCGAACACGAGGTTGACGAACAGCGTCGAGCGCCAGTCGATGTACTGCGTCAGCACGCCGCCGAGCAGCAGCCCGATCGCGCCGCCGCCACCCGCGATCGCGCCGTAGATGCCGAACGCCGTGCCGCGCTCCTGCCGGTCCGTGAACGTCGTCGTCAGGATCGACAGCGCCGATGGCGCCAGCAGCGCGCCGAACGCACCTTGCAGCGCCCGCGCCGCGACGAGCATGCCGAGGCTCTGCGCAACCCCTGCCATCGCCGAGGCGAGCGCGAACCCGAGCAGCCCAGTGACGAGTGCCCGCTTGCGCCCGAAGTAGTCACCGATCCTGCCGCCGATCAGCAGCAAGCTGCCGAACGCGAGCGCGTACGCCGTCACGACCCACTGGCGGCTGTCGTTGGAGAAGCCGAGGTCGCGCTGCGCCGAGGGCAGCGCGATGTTCACGATCGTCGCGTCGAGCACGACCATCAGCTGCGCGACGGCGACCATCGCGAGGATCAGCCAGCGGCGGTCGTGTTGGCGGGAGGAGTTCTCAGAGGTCATTTCGTTCTCGCGTTTCCTATGTGGAGGCCAGTGCTCAAAGTGGAGAGATACTCTCAACTTCTCTTAGCCTAGCACGTAAGCGGAGCCAATCTCTCCATTTGGAGCACATCTCTCCACTTCGTTACAATCGACGCATGGCTGCGACAACCGAGCGACCGCTCCGAAGAGACGCCGAGCGCAACCGTCAGCGGATCCTCGACACCGCCGGCACGCTGTTCGCCGAACGCGGCCTCGGCGTCTCGCTCGACGAGATCGCGCGTCACGCAGGCGTCGGCGTCGGCACCGTCTACCGGCGCTTCCCCGACAAGGAGCAGCTGATCGACGCGCTGTTCGAGGATCGCCTCGCCGAGATCCTCGCGACCGCGACCGCGAGCCTCGAGATCTCCGACCCGTGGGACGGGCTCGCGCACTTCATCGAGCGCTCGATGGAGCTGCAGGTCGAGGACCGCGCGCTGAAGGAGCTGCTGCTCAGCACGACGACCGCACATGCCCGCATCGAGCAGGGCCGCCGTCAGATCCAGCCCGTCGTCGAAGCCGTTCTCGTCCGCGCGCAACAGGCCGGCGCCGTCCGCGACGACCTCGCGATCTCCGATCTGATGCTGCTGCAGCACGCGCTTGGCGAAGTCGCCGACTACACGCACGACGTCGCCCCCGAGGCCTGGCGACGCGTGCTCTGCATCGCACTCGACGGCCTGCGCCCGGACCGCCGCAGACCGACGCCGATGCCCGCCGCGCCGCTCGACGACGAGCAGCTCGACTGCTCGATGCGCGAGTGGGGCGAGCGCCGCCGCCGCTGAGCTCGGGCGCTGCTCACCCGCGTGCTCGCCGTGCGCTACCCGCCTCTCCGCCGCTCGTCGCGCCCCGCGCCGGCCGCTCTGACGAACCTCTGAGCCGCGCCACACGCTCCTCCTGCGCACGCCGGCGAGCCTGCTGAGAACGCCGCTGCCGACAAGGCAGCCGGCGGCAACCGCGAACAGGAGGTTCCAATGAACCGCAAGAGGCTAATCGGCTCGATCGCGGCGGCGTGTGCCGCCGCCGCTCTGACGGCCGGCATCGCCGAGGGCTCGGGCACGACGACGCAGAGCTCGACCGCTACGCAGCCGGCTG
>Ga0209327_1000006_pt1 | contig 16347 bp, 14 predicted proteins | sample TexAe_OM3H0_O2_FD_187946 | JGI IMG/M metagenome (GOLD analysis project Ga0209327, IMG submission 187946) | Forest soil microbial communities from Davy Crockett National Forest, Groveton, Texas, USA - Texas A ecozone_OM3H0_O2 (SPAdes) (version 2) | ecosystem: Environmental > Terrestrial > Soil >...
TCCAACATTATTACTTTTGATATCTCCAATAAATTTCACAACTTATCTTCAACAATATACAAAACATTCTGCTACCATTCCTCATATAGAGAATCCATAGCTTCGGTAAAATATTTAGAGTCCTTAATATTTTCGGTTTTCATTAGAAAGATAGGTGAGCTTTTACGCTTTCTTTAAAAGATGGCTGCCTCTAAGCCAACTTACCTACCAAATAAATTTCAAACCTTTTCACTTAATATTTATTTATGGACCTTAGCTTATGGTCTGGGCTGTTTCCCTTTTGATATAAAACCTTCGTGCTATATATCTGTTTGCCTTTCAATTCAAATAAATTTCATTAAAAGTTTTACTAAGTTCAAAGGAATTAGAAAACCCCCCCTAGCTTAATAATTACTTTACCTAAATTATTCATTAAAAAACACGCTACCTTAATAGCTTTCGCAGAAAACCAGCTATTTCCAAAATCGAATAGCCTTTCACTCCCAATTACAAGTCATCCCAATTTGATGCAACAAACACGGGTTCGGCCTTAGAAAAAACTTTTACATTTATCTTAGCCTGCTCATAATTAAATCCTCTGGTTTCGGGTTTAAATTATATAACTTACGCTCTTTCAAACTCGATTTCTCTACGTCTACCTATTTATGTTAAACTTGCTATATAACTTAACTTGTTGGACCCTTGTGCAAAAGGTACATTATCACTTCATGAAGCTCTAACTGTATGTAAGTATAAAATTTCAGAAAATATTTCAACTTTCACTTTCATTACTATTTCACTATCGGTTATTTATAATATTTATCCATGCAATAAATTTTGCAATTTTCAAATATAAATAGACATTTTATATTTTACTTTTATTTATATATAATATTTTCACAAAGGACTCGTACCTTCTATGGTAATATACATTCATATATAAATTTAAAAAATATATATTATATAAATTTTGGATTTATCGCGTTCCCTCACCAGTATTTACGATATTTATTTTATCTATAATTACTTAGATGTTTCAGTTCATTATGTTTTTTATTTAATAATATATATTATTAAAATAATTTTTATTAAAGTTTTCTTTAATAGGGTATTAATATTTCATCATAAATTATTTACTCAATATTACTTATCGTCAATGATTTAACGCCCTTTTTTTATAAATACCTAGTCATCCATCTTATACTCTTTTGTATTTATAGTATTTACAATCTATTTCGTTATTATTAAACTAACTTTTTATATTTTAAAGAGTTTTTTCTCTATTTTATATTATTATTATTTAATAATAATATAATTATTAACCTGCTCCACGGCTCCCCTGCTCTCTGTAATCTACTAGTCCCTACTATAAAATAGTAAATTATCTAATAAATTACATTACCCAAAATACTTTTTTTTATTTTTGATTTCATATTTACGAAATCTCCATAAAAGTGCATTTTAGGGTATTATAGCCTTCTTAATATCTTTTTTAAGACTTTAAAATTTAAAGTCTATAAAATGCAACAATTAATAATTTATTATAAAACAAGCAATAAATTGCTTATTTTACAAATAATATAATTATTTATCACTTTTTACGTTCAATTAATTTAAAAAATCGATAAATTATATCTGATTTTCAAATATATACACAAATTGAATAACAATATTTTATAATTTTATAAAAATAATAAATTATATAATTAGCTCCTGTTTTTAATGCCATAAAATAAATAGATTCTAATGAGTTATTAATAAAATAAATAAAACGATAAAAACTAGTTTTTATTTGATTATAATAAATATCTTTAGTTAACCGCTTATTACGATAATATAAAAATTTTATTTTTGATAAAAAATTTACTTTTTTACTTTTTTTTATTGGCTTATTAAATTTAAATTTATTTTTAAAACTTAATATAATAAAAGAATAACAATAAATACCAATAAAACCCTTTACAAACAACTTATAATAATAATTTATTTTTAAATATTTTAATTTTAAATAATAAATTATTTTAACATAAAATATATATAATTGAGATTTTATATAACGTATATATCAATTTAATAACAAAAATAAATCTTTTAACATAAATTTTATATAATATCAATAATAATAACAATTTCATTTTAATGAATAATAAGTAAGATCTGAATCCACTTCATTTTGATATTTTTTACTTAATACTTTTAAATGTATTAATAAATTAAATCAATAAATTAAATATAATAAATCTAAAATTATTTTATTTTTAAAATTTTTATATATATTTATATATATTTTACATAAAAATTTTAAAAATATATAAATATATATATATATAAATATATATATTTTACATAAAATAATAATACATAAAATAAATAAAAAGCTAAAATAATATATTTTTTTTTTAATTACATAAGTGCTATATAATTTAGGAAAAAAAAATATATATTTTCTTAATACTTTAAATATATTAAAATATAATTTATTAAATAAAAAACTAAAAAAATAAACTAAAAATGAATTAAAAATAAAATGCATTTTATTTTGTTAAATCATTTATTTTATCAAATAAAAATAAAAACCATTTATTATAAAAACTATAAGTAAGCTTAGATATTGTATATTTATATCATTTTATATAAGTTACAAATTTATAAGTCTCTTCAAAATAAAATTTTGAATGATAAAACTTTCACTTATTAATTTTTAAAAAAAATTTTTTAAAAAAAGGCATTAATCAATAATTTGTTAAAGGCTTATTAGAATATCTTAATCTATTAGATCTTTGCTTATATGTCATTCAATGCTTTATTGGTATAATTATAGAAGCGTCTACTAATTTATTTTGGCGAAAAGTTTCATAAAATATTTTACTAAATTTAAAATTATTTAATATATATGATAAATGTAATGTCATATAATGACGCATAATACGTTGATCATATTTTCTTTTTTTTTTACGAAAATACCATATTGACATTTTACTATACTTTATAAAATTTTTAATATTTTTACGATATGCTTTAGACGCTCTTAATCTTAATTTAATAAATGCTTTTTTAAAAAAATAAGATAATACAAATGCTTTTTTTATAGATTTATATTTATTATTTAATTTACGTATAGATGTTACTAAACTTTCTTTATAATTTGTTTTAAATGAATTTTTAAAAAAATGCATATTTTCTCTTAATTTTCTAAAATGATTTAAAGAAATAAAACTACCTTTTTTTTTATTTAATATATCTAAAATCGGTTTTTTTACTACACCTTCAAAGTTATTAGTAAATTTATTAAGAAATTTACCTTTTTTTAATTTAATTAATGTATATCAATTTAATAATTTTTTATATTTAATTAATAAAACTTCTCTACTTAAAAGGCTTATAAGAAAACATAAACTTTCTTGACCTTCACTATTTGATGGAATAGGTATATTAAATAAAAAATTTTTTACATTTGTATCTACTACCGCTATCATAGGCAAATTTAAGCGTCCTGCTTCTTTTGCTACTATATAATTAGATTTTATATTTGATAAAAAAATGCTTCTTGGTCATGTAAATCTTGTTGAATATCAATGATTAGCAAAAAAAGATTTAACAGTTGATTTTAATATATATTTTTTTAATATATATTTATTCATTGATTCTTGTATACTTTTAAAATTAGATAAAAAACCACGTATTCAAGATTTTGTACAATAAAATTCACCACAATAATTTGCATAATTTCTAAATATTGGATCATATGTCACTTCTAAATTTACAAATCAAATTGGTAAATTATTATTTATTAAATATTTAAGAAATCTTAAAACAATTTTCAAAAATAAAATTGTTTTAAATATATTAATAATTCAAATAATACCTCTTAATTGATATAAAAACCAAGTAGTAAATAATATAGTATTTTTTATACTATGCCCAATATGTACTTTATATTTTAAGAGGCTTTCAAATAAAACCATAATTACTGGGCATAACTAGCAACTCTATAATAATCAACATTAAAAGAATTGATTATATCTTTTTTAGTAAACATATGTATTAAAATTGAAAATAAAAATGTCATTGATACATAAATACAACGCGAAAATAAAAACATAAAGGCTTTTCTTCTTAAACGTTTATAAAAATTTCAAAAAACAAAACCTTTATAAACTACTCTAAAACCTACTATATCATATAATTTTACAGAATAATATAATAAAGGTTTAAATTGTTTATTTATTCATACATTACCACCTTTAACAAATTTTATGCTTTCAAATAAATTAGAAAATAACGAAGTTCTATAAATATACGAAGGTAATTTACATTCCATTATATATAAATAATTTTGCTCAAAAACACCAAATTTTGATTTAGCTTTTCGAGCTATTTGTTTTAATTGTCTATATGAATACATTACATAAAACAATTTAATTACTCTTAAACTTACAAATTGATAATTCATTCTACGTGTTTTAAAACGTATTATCGGTTCTCTTGTTTCATAAATAAAAGGCCTTCTAAAATATACTCTTTGTTGTAATTTTTTTTTACTTAAAAATAATAAAAAAATTTTATTCATTTTTAAAGATATGCCTAACTTAAAAATATAATTATGTAATAACGATAATAATACAATTCTTTTATGTATACTTTTACATTCAAATAAAAATTCTTTAATATCCCTCTTTTTCTGGGAATATTTTTCATAATCCGTACTTATACTCCCAGGGCTTTTATAATTTTTACTTATTTTATTTTTTACATTTTTTTGATAAACGTTTTTTGCTTTAATATACCGTATTTTTAGATCTAAGAGTTCTTTATCACTCGAATTCTTAATTTTTTTATCAATTTTTAAAGTAAATAACCCATTAGGGAATCTATATATTGTATTATCTTGTAATGTCTGTAATGTATTCCTGAATAAACCTCATATATCTAGCTTATATTTTTTATAATAACTTAATTTTTGCTTAGCTAAATACGACATCTATTACATTTTTTGTAATTTCAGCCTATAAAAAATAACATATATATATATATTAAATAAAAGTAATTACTTTGATAACTAAAATTAAAAAGATATTTTCTATATGATAAAAAATACTCTCATTTATTAATATGTGAAAATCAATAAAAATAATTACCTAAGCTAGATAATCTTACTAAAGTATTACTAAATCTATCCCATTTAAAAAAATAACCCAATTTTAATTTTCTTTTTCTTCTATATCTAGTACCATTTTGATAATTACGTGGTAATTTTTTTTTGTGACTAGTATAATAATTATTTAATCCTATTAATTTAGATAACTGTACATAAAATTTAAAATTATTTAAAAATACTTTTAAAAATAAAAAATATTGTCTTTTGATTCTTATATGACCTTTTAAATGATAACGCATTCAAATATATTCAAAAAAAAAGAATGGTATTATAATAAATCAATATAAAAAACAAAAATTAAATGTATTTGAATTTATAAAATTATAAAAATAAAAATTAAATATTTTCTTTTCTTTTGTAACTTTTCAATGTTTTATATTTACTTGTTTTATATAATCATAAAGCTTATATAATACTGTTGAAAAATCTAATAAAAATTTAGTGTTTTTAATATTAATAATATAATTATTATTAAAGTTTTCTTTTATTTTATTATATAATTTATCTTTCATAAATATTTTGAATAAAAGTTGTTGAATTGTATTCTTCTTAGATATAAATAAATTAAATGAAAAAAAATTATAAAAACTTTGTCTTTTTTTCGATTTTCATAAATGATTAAAATATTTAATTTTTGATGTATTTTTTAATAAAATACTTGTTTTATTATTAAACATTTTTTCTCAATTATCTTGTAAATCATTGTTTATGCTTCTACAAAAAAAATAAATATTATAAAATTTACGATATATAATAAATAATAAAAAAAAAACAAAAAAATATATAAATAAATATATAAATATAATATAAATAATTGATTGATTTTTAAATATTATAAAAAGATTTATTGAAACATTTAATAAATTTAAATCATAATTATTCATTAAATATAAATAATTATACATATTAAAAAAACTTATATTTTTTAAAAAAACCATATTATCCGTGTAATGCTTAAAAGAATAAATATTTCTTACTGTACGTGTACTAACAAAATTAGATTTAAAATATACTCTAAATTTTTTTATAAATCTTAAATTTTTTTGCTGTCTAAAATTATAATAATTTGGTTTTAAATATACTAAAGTACTTTTCATATTAAATATTATTTTACAATAATACAACAACAATTTACTTAAATAATATTTAATATAAAATATATTATTTAATTTTAATACTACTTTCACATTAAAATTAAAATAATATATTTTTAATATTACTTTTACATGTGTATAAATAATATTTAATCATATATTATTATATGCTTTCAACATTATTGAAATATATCATTTAATATATATAAATGTATTACTTAAACCCATTTTACTAATATATTTATTAAATAACATATATATATATTCTAAATAAAATAATAGCATAATATAATTAAATTTAATTAAATTTAATATATTATTATATATTTTATATAAAAAATTAATAAATACTTCAAATAATACAATAACATATTGTAATTGATCATCTTTTATATCAATATTTGATAAATAATTATTAAAAATATATGATAATTCCATTTTAAATGTTTGTGATTCTATTTTAAATGCTTGTAAATTTATTAGTCAATTATTTAACATCAAAATTTTATTTATTAAATAAAATTTGAAATTATAAAAAAAAATGCATATATATAATAAATTAAAATTATAATTTACATAAAACCAATAAAATAAAAAATTAGATGTTATATAAAACTTATTTAATACAACATGCATAAAAATTTTAGTAAAATCATCAAAATAAAATCAAAATGGTAAAAATGCATTACGTCTAACCCTAAAAGAATATAAATATCTAAATTTTAAAATTTTATTATAAGATTTTTTTATAAAATTACCAAAAAATATATATTTATGTATAAGTAATCTAAATCTAAAATACGAATGATAAAATCAATCCATTATATTAAAATATCGCTTAAAAAATTTTAATAATGTATAATTTTTATGATCTAGTATATAACGATATCTTATTAATCTATATAAAAAATTTTTATAATAATAAAATATAAAATTCATTATTAATCTATAAACCTCAAAATCAGATGAATTATAATAATTAGATATACCAAAATTATAATAATTTTTTAATTCAGAATCTATAAACAATTGATGAAAACTTCAAATATTCTCATTTATTTCAAATGTATTTAAATATAAATTAAAAATTAAAGAATATTTATTACATTTTATTATTTTATTATCTAAAGAATATGAAAATATATAATTTAAATTAATTAAATCAAATTTAAAACTAAATTTATTTTTATATATTAAAAAAGAATAAGGGTTATGTCATAACAAATGCTTTATATGATACTTAATAGAAAAAACATTTAAATATTTAAAAATACTTCAACCACTATTTCTTTTATTTTGAAAATAAAAAAAACGTTTTAAATTATTTATTTTATTTAAAACCTTTAATTTATAAGCATCAATTTGTTCATGATATCCTATATTATGATAATTGATATTTTCACAGTAAATATGATATGCTAAAAAATTTTCACGAAATAACTGATTTAATATACGTATATTTTTTAATAATTTAACATTTGTTCTATCATTTGTTAAATAAGAATATGTAAACCAAGCCACTCTTAAACTATCGAATCTATCTTGATTTCGCACATTATGCTCAAATGTACTTAAAGTCTCAGGTCATCAATTTTTAAAATTGGTACGTTCAAAATTACGATAATAAAAATATAATGAATACATTCTTATTAAATCATTTCTTAATTTTATATAGTTTTTACGAGTTCTCTTAATAAAATAAAAATTTACATAATGTTGATCACCATAAATATTTTTATATTTTTGATGAAAATATTTATTAGTTTTCATATAATCAAAGAAAAACCAAAAATTAACATTAGATTTAGATTTACTTTTAAAAAAATGATATTTATTAAAAGGTTTTTTTATTAAAGATAATCTATATAAAAATTGTTTAATAAATACCCTATTGGACTCCAACGCCATACCATAATATTTTTTATTTAAATATAATTTAGTATTATATATATAATAATATTTTTTAATAATTTTTAGATTATTTAAAACACTAAAATAATTCATTGTACGTTCAATATTATAATATTGATTTATTGAATACGGATACTGTGAATTAATGAATCTTATTTTAAAATTTCGCTTTAATAAAACTTTTTTTTTAGGTACATCCCTATATGTCATAAAGGGATGTTCTGTATCAATTGTAGCAGTATATAAAAAATCTAAATTTAATTTATTCGGTATTCTTCTTTTTCAACGTGCAATAGTTCAGTTAAATGTAGGTATTTTATGCTTATACACCATATATTTAGTATTAGTACCATATTCTGGAAAAGAATAAAATTGCCCCAAATAAAACTTATAATCATTAAATGATATTAGCTTTCTAAAACTATTTACACCAAATTTTAACCTTTTATAAAAAGATTTTACATATTTTGCTTTATAATCATTAATTAGTCATTTAAATAAAGGTATTAAACGTTTATTAGTAATATTATCTGGTGAATGTATTGATGTATAACGTAAAGGTATTTTTTTAAGCTTTAAGAAATGACCTAAATTTAACATTGCAAATTTTTTAGATATTTTTTTTCTATAATAACCTTTTGTATAATAATTATAAATTCCTATTTTTTTTTTTACTTCTTGAGTCATAGGAAATTTATGCTCTATAAAATGTCTTGTATCTTGAATATTTTTATTTTGTGTATTAAGATTTATACGATTATAAAGATACTCATTTAAACGCTTTTCACGCCGTGTAAGACCTTTTTTAGGTTTATAATAATGATATACACTTTTTAATTTATTATTAAAAATTTTCCTCATTCTTATATACCATTTATATTTACTATAAGACTTATTTTCATTAAAATTTTTAAACATATTATTTAATAAATCTGTATCCTTATTATATATATCTTTTAATGTAGAATACATCGCTACATTATATTTAGGTGTTATTTTAAAACCATAATAATGTAATGTTTGACTTAAATTATTTAATAAATCATTATATATACTATTATTAAAAACAGAAGTATCTACTAATGTATTACGTAATAATACTAAATCATAGTAATTTCTCATATCTATTCATTCAAAATTAAAAAAACGAAAAGATTCTTTTACTTCTGATATAGGTAAATACAACATATAATGTTTATATAAAATTAAAAAAAAATAATTTATACATCAATAATATTTTATACAAAAAAAAATAATAAAAATATATATTAAATAATTCTTATATTTTCATAAACTATAAAAAATTATATGAATAAAATTTAATATAAACATTATTAGTATATAAACCATATTTATAAATATGATATTAAAATAATATAAACCTAAAATAGCAAAATTTATAAGCTCTGCACTTTTTGATAATCCAACTTTTTGCATAATTCATATATTTAACAAAAATACATGAACTTTTTTTACATCTCAATTATGTATGATTAAAAAAATATAATTTAATATATATTTTTTTAATAAAATTTTTAATATTTGTGCTTTAAATGGCACTTTTTCAACTCTTTTAAAAATTCACACATTTAAAAAATCTATAAATTTTATATAAATATTTCTTTTTAATAATGGATCTTGTATATTATCTCATCTATTAAATATATTTAATCTCTTAGTAAATAAATAAATTCAATTTATATTTATAAAATTAAAAAAATGATAACATAAAATTATAATAAAATTATATAATAATTTTATTATATTTCTTATATTATCACTAAATAATAAAATTTGACTATTTATTCATATAATAAGAAATATGTTATTAATATAAAAATATTTTTTAATAAATATTATAATATTATACAATATAAATATTATAATATTATATATATTTGCAATAACATATATAGTTAAATATTTTCAAAAAAGAAAATATATAGATTTTTTTTTATAATAAAATTTACTAACTTGAGTGTTTTGATAATAATAACCAAAAAATCTATAGTTTTTAAATACAAAATAAATAACATAATAACATAAATAAATTGTACTATAACACAAAACTATTAAATTAAAAATTAGAAATTTAATGAAATAAAATAAATTTTGAATCTTATAATGTTTTACATTTAATATATAAACAATAAAAGGTATCAAAAATAATATAAATAAAATTAGCATTTTATTTATATTTATTTACTATATTTTCAATTTAACACATTTTGAGGTCTCACAAAATGTGCTTTTTTTTCTACTTTACCTAAAGTTAAGATTATAGCTCCAATCATAGCTACAAATAATAATAAAGTAGCACCTAAAAATAAAATATAACATTCATAAACAATAATTCACCAATAGCTGTGATTTTAATATTTTTATAATAAATTCAACTTACATGAGGTTTTATTACATTTAATTCAATAATACTAAAATTATTTCAATAAATTAATAAAATTCAAGAAAAAAATATTATACTTAAAAATATTGCTAATGGTAAATATATTGAATATGTAGAATATATTTCTAATATACGTACATTTAACATCATAATTACAAATAGAAATAATACTGATATCGCTCCTATATATACTATAAGCAATATCAGACCAATAAAATCCGCTCCTAAATAAATAAATAACAAACTTCCAAGAAAATAGACTATAATTAAATAAAGTACTGATTGTATCATATTTTTAGATAATATTACACATAATGCTGAAATTATTATTAATAATAATAAAATATTCATTTTAATTTTTAAACAATTAACTATTATTGTCTGTATCTGAACCTACACCTTGATAATCTCTTGACAAAAGTGATCCAGGATCTATATCACTACCTACAGAATCTGTGTCAATATTTATATCTATATCTACTCCTGCATTTGCTGCTACTCCTGCATTTCCTGCTACTCCTGCGCCTCCTCAACCAACACCTCAATTTTGACCTCCTCCTGTTATATTATAAATATTATAAGCTGCTCAAATTACGATTATCATTAAACTAACAACTAGAATAGCTTCTGATATTGCTCTATATTTTTCATATTTTTCATTTGGTTCATCAGTAATTGCTTTTGGTTCATCAGTAATTGCTTTTGGTTCATCAGTAATTGCTTTTGGTTCATCAGTAATTAAACTACTAATTAATAAATCTAAATAATTTTTAGCATCCATAGGATTTATTCATATAATAAATAAAATATTTAAATATTTTAAATATTTATTTAATAATAAACATAATTTAAATAATTTTTTAATTTTAATTCATAAAACAACTATATAAAACTTAAACATTTATTTTTTGTGGTTTACTTAAACTATTTTTTAATAAATTAATAAATAATGAGATATAAATTAATATTATTAATATTATATTATTTATTAATTTAAATATTATATAATGAAATATTATATAATATTCATAAATATTATGTTGATCTAATAAAAATGTAGAATTAGTTATATTGCTAAAGCACTTATTAAAGCTATAAAAATATGTTAAATTCTTTAATATTTTTATAATATTTAAAAATTGTGTCATATTATTTATAAAAATACACATACAAGAAGATTTTATAAAAGTAAACGAATTAGAAAATAAAATTTTTATATATTTTGCTTTTATAACCATACTTTTAGCACTATACTTAAATAATTCATTTTTTAAATCTAATATATCATTATTAGATATATTATGTAAACTAAGAACAATAAAAAAAGGATTTATCATTAAATTTTTAACAACTTGTAATAATGTTCAATTATTAAATAATATATTACTTAAATCATAAATTTTTTTTAATTTCATATTATTTAATAATTATTCTACTAGATAATAAAGTGCCGTGCAACATTTTAGCTGCTTTCTTTAAATCATAATTAGGATATTTAAATTTACATAATTGTATAAAATCTTCTAATAAAACATAATGCGTAATTGTAGTTACACCATGTATATCTTTAATTACTTCTTCTTTTTTTAATAACGATAAAATAACACCTACAGAAGGCATGGTTACAGTAAATGTAAAACTTTTATTTTCAGACACTACGATTTTAACACCTAATAAAAAATAGTCTGGTAAAGTATTAGTAAATTCATTAAATTCTTTTACAAATTTAACTGTCGCAACGCCAATATTACCTAAAATAGTACCTAAAGGGGGTCCTGTTTGAGCTTTATTAGCTCTAATATATAAGGTTAATACTGTTTGTTGCTTCATTAGAACTGTAATATTATACCAGCTCCTATTGTAATATTACCTTCACGCATTACAAATCGTAAGCCCAAATTCAAAGCAACCTTGTCAACTAACTTTACAGTTACCTGACAAGATTCACCAGGCATTACAACACTAATGTCTTCAGGAAGGATAATAGTACCTGTCATATTTGCAGTTCTAAAAAAAAATTGTGGAGTGTAATTCGAAGCAAAAGGTTTTTTTCTACCACCTTCTTTATGAGTTAAAGCATAAATTTTAGCTTTGAAAGTACTATAAGATTTTATATTATTTAAAGCAGATAAAACATAACCTCTTTTAACTTCATCACGTTTTACTGCTTTTACTAATACTCCAACATTATCTCCAACTTCCGCTATATCTAAAGATTTTTTAAACATTTCTAAACCCATACATGAAGTTGCGATGTTATCTCTACCACCAACAACTTCTAATGCATCACCAATTTTTACAATACCAGTTTCTATTTTACCTGTTAAAACTGTTCCTCTTCCTGTAGCCATAAAAATTCCTTCTATAGCCATTAAAAATGGTACATCTTTTTTTCTTTCAGGTTGTTTAATATAAGTATCTACAAAATTCATTAATGTTTTTACAGATCCAGTACCTACTTCACTAGGATCTTGCTCTTCTAAAGCTCTACGTGCAGATCCTTTTACGCATGGTATATCACCTGTAAAACCATAAATATCTAATAATTCTCTTACTTCCAATTCTACTAAATCCTTCATATCACCTTCCATCATTAAATCTAATTTATTAATGTAGATAATAAGATATGGGATACCAACTTCTTTAGCTAATATTATATGCTCTCTAGTTTGTACTTGTGGACCATCATTTACAGCTACTACTAAAATAGCACCTTCCATTTGTACTGCACCAGTTAACATATTTTTAACATATTGTTGATGTCCTGGACGATCTATATGTGAATAATGTCTTTTTTCAGTCTCATATTCTATATGAGCTGCATTAATTGTGATACCTCTAGTTCTTTCTTCTACATGAGAATCTATATCATGATAATCATGAAAATAAGTACCTCCAATACCTTGTAAACATTTTGTTATCGCGGCTGTTAAAGTAGTTTTACCATGATCTACATGGCCTATTGTACCAATATTACAATGTGGTTTATTTTTTATAAATTTAGCAATTATTTTTTTAGAAAACATTTATTTTTTTGTTTTTTTTTATTTTTTTAATAATCTTAAAAAAACTTTTGCATCAAGAGCTTTTTTATACTCTTGATAGTTTTTTCTAATAACAGGACCCTTATTTTTAAAACTTATACCAATCAATTTTACTAACCCTTTTAAATTATTATGCATTAAACCTTTAAAAGTATATTTAAATCATGAATTTATTGTAAATTTTACTTGTCTTTCAAAATTTAAATATATAGGAATTTCTTTTTTTACACTACCCATTCTAAATTTTATAAAATGAATTTTAATTAAACTATTTAATAAAGCTATTAAAATTATTAAATTGGATGATTTTTTTGTTTTATTTTTTAACATAGATTGTAATAAAAAATACATTTTTCAAGCATTTAATTTTTTACCTTTTTTAATTAATTTACCTATTAATACAACCTTTAGCAAAGAAAATACTTTTTTATAATATTTTACTTTTAACATATCTCTAAAAGTCATTTAATTTAATTTTTTTACTCCAAACTTTGAACGTCTGTTTTTTCTGAAATAAGGTTCAATTTTTACAAAATCACATAATCCTCTTATTAAATGATAATAATACCTGGAGAATCTTTTGGTCCATGTCCTCTAACTAACACTAAAGAATGGGCTTGTAAAAAATGCTCTCCAATACCTGGTATTTTCGCAAATAAACGTTTATTGTTTCATAATAAACGCACTTTTGCAAAAGTGCGTCTAGCAGAATTTGGTTTTCTCGGTGACATAACTGCTATTTTATAAATAACACCTTTTCTTTGTGGTGCGTTACCAAATTTAGGTGCTTTAGATTTATTTTCATTTTTTTGTCTCGGTTTTACTATTAATTGTTGAAGAGTCATAACTAAGACTTTAAAAACGCTATTAAATCTAAAGATATACCACCTTTTATTCTATAAAATAATATTAAAAGTGCTAATCCTATAGCACTTTCAGATGCTGCACTTGTTAAATTTATTAATGAATAAATCAAACCAAATAAATCGTCTAAGTAAATTGAACTTATAATAAAATTTATATTTACTGATAAAATTAATAATTCTAATGATATTAGTATCATAATTGCATGTTTACGATTTAAATATAAACCTAAAACACCAATTAAGAATAATAATGTAGAAAAAGATAATAAAATAAACATTCTTTATTATTTATTTCAATTATTTAAATGATAATAATCATATACCAATTTATCTATAAATATACCTAATGGAAATAATACAAGTATATTTATAAAATATAATACAGATAAAATACGACCTACTGTTACATAAGGTTCAATAACTGGTATACCTCCTATTCAGGCTAATAAAATACAAATTGCTACAAATAATCAAAAAAATAATTTATGAGTAGGTCTAAATGAACCACTTCTAATTATACTATTTTTCATTATATAAGGTAATAAAAATAATATAACAATAGATAAAACCATCGCAACAAAACCTAATAATTTATTAGGTATTGAGCGTAATATTGCATAAAAAAATAGTAAATACCATCAGGAACAATATGTGGTGGTGTTACTAAAAAATTAGCCATTTGATAATTAATTGTATGTCCTAAAATATCTGGAAATGAAAAATTTATATATAATATTAATATTAAGAATATTATTACACTTAATGCATCTTTTAAAATAAAATAAGGTGTAAATGGTATTATTTCATATATTGATGGTATTCCTAAAGGATTTGTAGATCCTGATTCATGTAATAATGATATATGTATGATAGATAAAAATAATAAAATAAAAGGTAATAAAAAATGTAATGCATAAAAACGATGTAACGTTGCATCTTCTATTGTAAATCCTCCTCATAATAAAAATACTATATCTGATCCTACTAAAGGTATAGATGATATTAAACTAGTTATTACCATCGCTGCTCAAAAACTCATTTGTCCTCATGGTAATACATATCCTAAAAATGCTGTGATTACCATTAATAAAAATAATACTACTCCTGATTTTCATAATAATTGGCGTGGATATAAAAACGATCCATAATATAATCCTCTAAACATATGAAAATATACACATAAAAAGAAAAATGAAGCTCCATTCGCATGTAATGATCTTATTCATCAACCATAATAAATTTCATTATTTATATACATTATTGATGAAAATGCATATAATATTGATGGATCATAGAACATTGCTAAAAATACACCTGTTAATACTTGTATTACTAAAAAATATAATGATAAAACTCCAAAATTTCATCAATATGTTAAATTTGTAGGAGTTTTATAAAATATATAACTATGTTTAATTTTTAAAAATTCAAAAGATTTATACCAATAACGCATAAATTTATTATTTGTATACAACTAAGATTTTCGTACTATTTAATAATTCTCGATTTGCCAAAGATTAATTACACAAAGTAATTAATCTACTACCAATGTTATTTTTCTAAATAACTAAATAGAAGAAGGATTCTCAGCTCCCTCCTCACTAACCTTCGCTCAGTTCGCTGAGAGCTCACATACAGTTATATTAAATTATTAGTATTTATAATTAATACTTTTATTTCAATTTATTATAAATATAACTAAAGATTTCTAATTATTAAATATAAAATATTAAAATATATTTTGATTTAATTAGAAACTCTATAATTATAAATTATCTAATAATTACATTAACCTAAAATCTTTTTTTTATTTTTGATTTCATATTTACAAAATCTCCATAAAAGTGCATTTTAGGGTATTTTAGCCTTCTTAATATCTTTTTTAAGACTT
>Ga0209327_1000008_pt1 | contig 14313 bp, 8 predicted proteins | sample TexAe_OM3H0_O2_FD_187946 | JGI IMG/M metagenome (GOLD analysis project Ga0209327, IMG submission 187946) | Forest soil microbial communities from Davy Crockett National Forest, Groveton, Texas, USA - Texas A ecozone_OM3H0_O2 (SPAdes) (version 2) | ecosystem: Environmental > Terrestrial > Soil >...
GACGATCCTGTGCCCGGCGCTGCGCAGCGCGAGCGCCGTGGGGAGCCCGACGTAGCCGAGACCGACCACGGCGACTATCGCGTGCTCGACCTCGGGCGCTACGGCCGGACCATCCGCGAGCGCTCGGCCCGCCGTGCCGTGCGCAACCTGCTCGACGGTCGCCTCGACTGCCACGTCGCGCAACATGCTTTTCCCCTTTTTTAGATCTGTCTTGTCAGGTTCGGGCCGGAGCCACGCGCCCCCGGCGCGAATCTGGCTCTTGGCGTATCGGCGCGAGTCCTCGAACGAGCGGAGTTGTCATCCACGTTCGTGTCCTCGTCGCGGCGCAGTGTGCACGCCGTCGAGGCGATCGCCAACGCTTCTGGACGGCCGTATTACGAATGCGCACGGAAGGGCATACGCGTGTCGTCCGAGCCGCCCGAACGCTGCCCGAATCGGGCAGGCAGGTCGGCTAGCTAGCATTGGTCGATGGCTCGCGACTACCTGAAAGCAATCTCTGAGCACGTCGTCGTCTACGACGGCGGCATGGGCGCGACGCTCGAGATGTTCGAGCTGACGGCCGAGGACTACGGTGGCTTGGAGGGCAAGTGCCACGAGGCGCTGATCCTCAACCGCCCGGACGTGATCGAAGGCGTGCACGGCTCGATGCTCGAGGCAGGCGCGGAAGTGCTCGAGACGGACACCTTCCAGGCGTCGCGGATCAAGCTCGGCGAGTGGGGACTGGCCGACTACACGGTCGAGGTCAACACGAAGGCCGCCGAAATCGCGCGCAAGATGGCCGGCGAGGATCGCTACGTGGCGGGCTCGATCGGCCCGACGGGCTACCTGCCTGCCTCGGAGGACCCGTCGCTTGGGCAGATCCGCTTCTCCGAGCTCGTCGAGGTCTTCTCCGAGCAGGCGGCGGGGCTGATCGACGGCGGCGCGGACCTGCTGATCATCGAGACGGCGCAGGACATCCTCGAGGTCAAGGCGGCGATCTTCGGCGCGCGCGAGGCGTTCAAGAGCACGGGGCGCACGCTGCCGATCCACACGTCGGTATCGCTGCTGCCGAACGGCGGCAAGATGCTGCTCGGGACAGACATCTCCTCCGTGCTGACGACGCTCGAGGCGCTGAAGGTCGACGTGATCGGGCTGAACTGCTCGACGGGCCCGGAGGACATGCGCGACGCGATCCGCTTCCTCGGCGAGTTCTCGCCGGTACCGGTCGCGTGCATCCCGAACGCGGGATTGCCGCTGCAGGGTCCGGACGGCGAGACGATCTTCCCGGAGCAGCCGGAGCCGCTGGCAGAGGCGCTGAAGGAGTTCGTCGAGCGCTACGGCGTCGGCGTCGTCGGCGGCTGCTGCGGCACGACACCGGAGCACATCAAGGCGATCGCGGAGCGCGTCGCGAAACGCCCGGTCGGCGAGCGCCCGGCGCCACGCCCACCGCAGCTCTCGTCGATGATCGCGTCGACGCCGCTGCAGCAGGAGCCGGCGCCGACGATGGTCGGCGAGCGCGTCAACTCGCAGGGCTCGCGCAAGGCGAAGGAGCTGCTGCTGGCGGACGACTACGACGGGCTCGTGCAGATCGCCGAGGACCAGGTGACGGGCGGCGCGCACGTGCTCGACCTGTGCGTCGCGCTGACGGAGCGCACGGACGAGGATGAACAGATGCGGCTCGTCGCGAAGAAGGTCTCGCTGACGCAGCCTGCGCCGATCCAGATCGACTCGACCGAGCCTGAGGTGATCGAACGCGCGCTCGAGCAGATCCCGGGACGCGCGATCGTCAACTCGGTCAACCTCGAGGCGGGGCGCGACAAGCTCGACCGCGTCGTGCCGCTGGCGATGGCGCACGGAGCGGCGCTGATCGCGCTGACGATCGACGAGGTCGGGATGGCGAAGACAGCCGAGCGCAAGGTCGAGATCGCCGAGCGGATCCGCGACCTGTGCTGCGAGGAGCACGGACTCGATCCGCAGCTGTTGATCTTCGACTGCCTGACGTTCACGCTGACGACGGGCGACGAGGAGTGGCGTCCGTCGGCGGTCGAGACGATCGCGGGGATCAAGGCGATCAAGGAGCAGATCCCGCACGTGAAGACGTCGCTCGGCGTCTCGAACGTCTCGTTCGGCGTCTCGCCGGGCGCGCGTGCGGTGCTCAACTCGGTCTTCCTGCACCACTGCGTCGACGCGGGCTTGGATCTGGCGATGGTCAACCCGAACCACATCACGCCGTACTCGGAGATCCCGGACGCCGAGCGCGAGCTCGCGAACGACCTCGTCTTCAACCGCCGCGAGGATGCGCTCGAGAAGTTCATCGAGCACTTCGAGTCGAAGGGCGAGGAGGAGCAGGCGCAGGGCGCGGCCGACCCGACGGAGGGGATGGAGCCGGAGGAGGCGCTGCACTTCCACATCCTGCGCCGCCGCCGCGACGGCGTCGAGCAGCAGATCGACAAGGCCGTCGAGAAGATCGGCGCGGTGCCGACGCTGAACGAGGTGCTGCTGCCGGCGATGAAGGAGGTCGGCGACAAGTTCGGCGCGGGCGAACTGATCCTGCCGTTCGTGCTGCAGTCGGCCGAGGTGATGAAGCGCGCGGTTGCGCAGCTCGAGAAATACCTCGACAAGATCGAGGGCTACACGAAGGGCACGGTCGTGCTGGCGACGGTCTTCGGCGACGTGCACGACATCGGCAAGTCGCTCGTCAACACGATCCTGACGAACAACGGCTACACGGTCGTCGACCTCGGCAAGCAGGTGCCGATCCAGACGATCGTCGACGCGGCGCAGGAGCACGAGGCGACGGCGATCGGCCTCTCGGCACTGCTCGTCTCGACGTCGAAGCAGATGCCGGCGTGCATCCAGGAGCTGCACGCTAAGGGCCTCTCCTACCCGGTCCTGATCGGCGGCGCGGCGATCAACCGCGCGTTCAGCTACCGCACGCTCTACCCGGGCGGCAAAGACTCAGACGAGGTCTACGAGCCGGGCGTGTTCTACTGCAAGGACGCGTTCGAGGGTCTATCGGTGATGGACCAACTCGTCGACGAGGACGCGCGCGGCGCGCTCGTCGAGAAGCTGCTGGCGGGCGCGACGGAGTTCCGCGCGAAGGGCGATGCGCCCGAAGAGGTGCTGAACTTCGCCGACGACTCGGTGCGCTCCTCGGCGCGCACGGACGTGCCGATCCCGACGCCGCCGTTCTGGGGCGTGCAGGAGATCGACGTCGATCTCGATGAGGTCTACCGGCATCTCGATACGCACGTGCTGTTCAAGCTGCACTGGGGCGGGCGCGGCGTCAAAGGCGAGGCGTGGCAGAAGCTGCTCGAGGAGGACTTCCGCCCGCGCCTGGAGCGCATGTGGAAAGAGCAGACGTACTTGCACCCGCGCGCGCTGCTCGGCTTCTTCCCGTGCTACTCGCTCGGCAACGACATCATCGTGCTCGACCCGGAGGATCGCGAGACGGAGCTGACGCGGTTCGTCTGCCCGCGCCAGCCGAAGGGCGACCGGATCTGCCTCGCGGACTTCTATCGCCCGGCGGTCGACGGCAGGCCACCGCAGGAGCTCGACGTGATCGCGGTGCAGGCCGTGACGGTCGGCTCGGAGGTTACCGAGCTGATGGCGAAGCTCGAGGCCGAAGGCGAGTTCGCGGAGCAGCTGTTCGTGCACGGCCTCGGCGTGCAGACTGCAGAGGGCCTGGCCGAGTGGCTGCACTGGCGCGCGCGTGAGATGCTCGGCATCGCGGACACGCAAGGCCGGCGCTACTCGTGGGGCTACCCGGCCGTGCCCGAGCAGTCAGAGCACCTGAAGGTCGAGAAGCTCTTGAACCTCTCGCAGATCGGGATGACGATCACGGACGGCTACGCGCCGGAGCCGGAGCAGTCGACGCTCGCGCTGATCGCACACCACCCGCAGGCAATCTACTTCGGCACGCGCCAAGGGCGCCTGCTGCCGGACGGCTCGCCGGACGACCTGATCCGCGGCTCGAACCGCGACCCATCGCTGTTCGGCGAGATCGCCGACGAGGACCCACCCGACGGCGCCGTCGAGTCAGAGGACGAGCCGGCGCTTACCTAGTCCACGGCGCATCGCTCCGCAGCACGCTTCTAGCGTGCCGTGGACCAAGTGGGGCAAGGACGCAGGGAGCGTGGCGTGCGTCCAGCACGCGAGCGACCGAGAACGCAGCCCCGCGCCGCGTCCACGGTGCGCTAGTCGTCTTCGCGTGGCGGGGGGCGGAAGAAGATCCGCTTGACCTCGCCGGCGGTTCCGCCGCCGAGCCGCAGCGCGGTCTGAAAGCCCTCCTCGCCGAGCTCGCCGGCGTCGAGCGCGCGGCGCAGCGCGTTGAGCGTCAGCAAGTCATCCTCGGCGACTTGGTCGCGCGTCGTCTCGAGCAGGATCAGGTGGCGCGGGCGCTTCAGCGCGGCGGCGATCCTCACAAAAGGCTCTCGCTCGCTCGCCTCGATGCTCTCGGCGCTGAGCACGACGGTGTCCTTGTTCTGCAGGCGCTTGGCGACGGCCGCCGCGAGCAGCTCTTGCGCGCGGTCATCGAGCTCGTCGGCGCCGACCTTGCCCTCGAGCAGCCCACGGACCTTGCCGAGCGAGAGACGGCTCGCGCGATCCTCGATCAGCCGCTCGACGAAGCGGTCGCGCTCGGCGCTCGATGCAGAGACGATCACGACGAGGCTGCCGGGCGAATAGCGCAGACGGTCGGCCGGGCGGAGCACCTTGCAGTGCGTCGCGATGTTCGGCGGGCGCTCGGGCGCGCCGTCGCGGCGCGGGCGGTCAGAGGACCAGCCGGTGCGCTCGTCGACGCCGATTTTGACGCTGCGCGCTGCGGGTCTGCTCGCTGAGGGCTGATCTGCCATGCCCCCATCATGCCCTAACGGCGTCGAGGACCCGGCCTTCGTCGATCAGCGCGAGCTTCGCACGACGGTCGAGCGCCTTGATCCGCGCCTCCTCGCGCCTGGCCGCAGAGCGGTCGTCCATCGCCGCTTCGTAGACGAGCTCGACGGGCAGGCGGCTCGCGGTGTAGCGGCTGGCCTTGCCCGCCTGATGGCGTTCGAGGCGCTTCGTCACATCGATGCTCCAGCCCGTATAGAGCGAGCCGTCGGCGCAGCGCAGGATGTAGACCCAGGCGTCGCTCATCCTCGCTCGATACGCCACGCCGGCGCGGATGCCTGCCCCGAGCTAGCGCTCGCCGCGGGCGGCGGCCGCGCCAACGCCCGCACCAGCCGTAGGCAACGGCCCAAGCTTGACGGGCGCGGCGTGCATCGTGCGCAGCCGCACATCGCGCCAGGAGAGCCCCTCGTTGAGCAGCGCTGGTAGGCCCATCAACAGCGCGGCGGCGACCTCGATCGCCTGCAGCACGATGCCATAGGCAATCGCGTCCGGGGTGGAGACGTGGTAGGCGCCGGCGAGCACTGCGACGCATGCGGCCTGGAAGACGCCTACGTTGGCGGGTGTCGCGGGCATCACGGCGGTCACGTTGACGGCGAACAGCACGCCGGCGGCCGCTGCAGGCGGATCGGGGACGCTGATGCCAAGCGCCGTCAGCAGCAGCCAGCACGACAGCCACTGAAGCGCCCACGCACCAAGCTGGAGCGCGGTCGCACGGGCCGCCTCGCGCGGCTGGCGAAAGACGCGCAGTCCGTCACGTAGGCGCCGCAGCGAGCGGCGCATCGCGGCAAGCAGCGCTTGCAGCCGTCGCGAGCGGGAGACGGCGGCGGGTGGCACGAGCACGGGCGCGAGCAGCACGAGCACAAGCGCCGCGAGCGGCGCGAGCGCGATCAACAGCAGCGCGCGGTCGTGACCGTCGAGCACGCTGACGCTCGATAGCGTCGCGGCGCCGAGCAGCGTCAGCGCGAGCAGGTTGAGCAGCGTCTGCGAGACCATCGTGCCGAGCACGACAGGCAGCGTCTCGCGCGCGCGGCCAAGCCGGCGCGAGACGATCAGCGCACGCGAGGGCTCGCCGAGTCGCGCGGGAAGCGTCGAGGACATCAGCACGCCGATGAACGTCCCCTGCATCGCGTCGCGGCGTTTTGCGCGCCGCCACGTCGGCGCGGCGGCGAGGATCGCGTGCCACGCGATCGCGCGAGCGAACATCGCGGCACACATCAGCGCGAGCCCGGCGAGAATCAGCCCGGGCTTCGAAGCGACGAGCGAGGCGGCGACGCGCGTGACACCGACACGCTGCAGCGCTAATGCGCCAAGCGCTGCGCCCGCGAGCGAGGTGCCGGTCAAGGCGACGCGGCGCAGCGTGCGGACGCGACGGGCACGGCCGACGAGCGGCGCGGCGGCGGGTTCGAGCGAGGGCAGTCGCTGAGCGGGCACGCGCGGCTGAAGATCGGCCGGCGCGATGCCGTAGCGAAACGCTGCGCGCGTAAGCGCCCCGCGCGGCTGACGGGCGGCTCGCGCGGCGAGCGCGACCGCCTCCTCGTAGGAGTCGAGCACTTCCGCGGCGACATGCGGCCACGCGAAGCGCTCGGCACGCTCGCGCGCAGCGCGCGCCATCTGCTCGCGACGAGCGCTGTCGAGCGCGAAGCGGCGCAGCGCCTCGGCGAGTGCGAGCGGGTCGCCGGGGGCGACGAGCCGGCCGTCGACGCCGTCACGCACGACGTCGCGGTAGCCGGGGATGTCTGAAGCGAGCACCGGCGTCGCGGCGGCGAACGCCTCGGTCAGGATCATGCCGAAGCTCTCGCCGTGCAGCGAAGGCGCGCAGAGCACGTCGGCACGTGCGAGCTCGGCGAGCTTCTGCTCGTCTGAGACCTTCCCGAGTGCGCGGATACCGCGATCCTCGAGCGTCATGTGCGCGACCTCCTCAGGCGAAGCGCCGACGAGCGTCAGCGTCGCCGGCACGTGCTCGCGCAGCGCCTCGAAGGCACGCAGCAGGATCGGCAGCCCCTTTCGCTCGACGGCTTGGCCGATGAACAGGATGCGCAGCTCCTCGGCCGTCGAGGACGCCTGCCAAGGATCCTCGGCGGCGGCGGCTTGCGTCAGCTCGGAGTCGGTCGGGATCTGCACGCCGTTCGGCACGATCCGGTAACGACCGCCGAAGAAGCGACGCGCTGTCCACGCGGCCGTCTCGGACACGGCGATACGTACATGCAGGCGGTTCATCCGCCTGCTGCCGCCGAAGCCGACGCCGATCAGGCCGTTTGTGATCTGGTTCTCCGAGTAAGTGTGGAACGTACCGACAAGCGGCAGATCGCCTGCCGAGCTGAGCGCGTCCCAGCCGACGGTCGGCACGATCGGCTCATGGATGTGCGCGACGTCGTAGCCGCCCGTGCGCAGCTCATGCCTCAGCGCTGAGACGGCGGCGGGCGTGAGCGCCATGTTCGACACGGCGCCGTTCGCCGGGATGCCGACTGTGCGCCCGAGCGAGACAAACCCGTCGGGGGTCGGGTGACGCTGCGGACGGGCGCCGCGATGCAGGCGGCGCGAGAGCCCGTCGTCGGGGTCGAACGGCGCGAGGATGCGCGCGTCGTGGCCGGCGTCGCCGAGCTCGCGTGCGAGCGCCTCGATGTGGCGGGTGACCCCACCCGGGTACGTCCACGAGTACGGCGAGAGCAGCGCGATCCGCACGCCCCAACTCTATCCACCAAGCGGGTCGTCCCGCGCCCGGTGAGAGCGCGCCGGCTGCGATAATCGAGCGATGAGCGCGCGGCACTTCGTCAAGTACACGTTCCTCAAGCTCGACCCGGCCTGGCGCAGGCGAGACGACGAGCTCCGCGAGCAAGACAAGCGCGAGTTCCTCGCGGCATGTGAGGACTTCTCCGACGGGCACATGTTGCAGAGCTTCTCGCTCGTCGGCACACGTGGCGACGCCGAGTTGATGCTCCTGTCGGAGGCCGAGAACCTCGACCGGATCCACGAGTTCCACGTCGTGCTCGCGCAGAGTGGGCTGATGAAGTGGGCCGAGATCTCGCACTCGTTCCTCGGCATGCGCAAGAGCTCGGAATACTCCGAAGACGAGCGCACGGTCCCGCGTGGCTTCCGCGGCAAGTACGTGTTCGTCTATCCGTTCGTGAAGTCGCGCGAGTGGTATGCGCTGCCGGCGGACGAGCGCTGGCGGATCATGCAGGGGCACATCGAGGTCGGGCGCGAATACCCGGGCGTCGACAACCACACGACGTATTCGTTCGGCCTCGACGACCAGGAGTTCGTCGTCGCATTCGACACCGACGACGTCGGCACGTTCCTCGATCTCGTGCAGCGGCTGCGCACGACCGAGGCGTCGCGCTACACGGTGCGCGACACGCCGAGCTTCACGTGCCTGGCGATGTCGCTCGAGCGTGCGTTGAACGCGCTCGACGGCGAGCCGATCGCGCTCGCGCTACCGAGCTCGTAGCCGGTGGCGCCGCGCAAAGTCTCGATCCGCAAGGCGACGGAGCATCTGCGCGCGAGCGACCCGGTGCTCGCAGGCGTGATCGACCTCGTCGGCAGACTGCCGACGGCTCGCCAAGGACGCCCGGAGCTCGACGATCACTACGGCGCGCTCGTGCGCACGATCGTCGGGCAGCAGCTCTCCGTCCTCGCCGCGCGCGCGATCTACGGACGCCTGACGGAGCGCTTCGGTGGGCGTCCGCCAACGCCGCAGGAGATCCTCGCTGACGAGCCCGAAGAGCTGCGCGCGGCAGCGGGGCTCTCGCGCGCGAAGGTCGGCTTCTTGCGCTCGCTCGCCGAGCACGCGCTCTCGGGTGAGCTCGAGCTCGACCGGCTGAACGCGCTCGACGACGAGGCGGTGATCGCGGAGCTCGTCGCGGTCAAGGGCATCGGCGAGTGGTCGGCGCACATGTTCTTGATGTTCCACCTCGATCGCCCGGACGTGCTCGCGGTCGGCGACCTCGGCATTCGCCGCGCGATCGAAATCGCCTACGGCCTCGGCGAGCTGCCGAAGCCTGCACAGATGGAGCAGATCGCCGAACCGTGGAGGCCGTACCGCACGCTCGCCTGCCGCTACCTGTGGCGCTCGCTCGACAACGAGCCGACCTGAACGACGACGGGGCGCCCGCAGGCGCCCCGTGTGACGACGTTCCGCTACCGGTCGGCGCGGCACTCGAGGAGAGCTACTTCGTTTTGACCTCGAGCGGTTCCTGGTTCGCTTCGCTTTCGACCGGTTCGCCGAGCCCGGAGATCGTTTCGAGTGGCATCGTCAGCCCGGTCTGTTCGGCCGCTTTCGTTTCAAGGCCGCTTGCCGCCGTCGTCAACACGTCGGTTGGCTGCCCTTCCAACGCTTCCGGCAACTGCTTGCCGTGCGTCGCCTTGTACTTGACGGTCCCATGCAGGCTCATTTTGTTGATGTCGCTGCTGAAGAAGCCCGCTTTGACTTCGCCGATCACGGAGCCTTCGACCGTGTGGATCACTTCGGGCAGTTTTCCGCAGTAGTACGTGAAGAGGAGTTTCGAGCTGCCTTCGGGTTTGAGATCCCAGCCGGCGCGATGCTTGGCCGCGCTGATGTACGCGAGGCTGCCTTCGAGCGAGCCGAGACCCGTGATTTCGCCTTCCTTGGCCGGCGACGTCTGACACGGCCGTTTTGCCGCGTCTTCGCAGATTTCGAAAGAGATCGTCAGCTTCTCCGTCTTGGCACCCGTGTATTCGCCTTTCTCCAGGGCCGCGCCGCACGAAACGGTCGCTCCGGCGACCGTTTCGAACACCGGGTCTTCACCCTCGCCGAAGAATTTGTTGTTCGTCCCTGGCCCCGGGAGCCATTCGTACTTGCCGTCGTGCGCCGGGCGCACGCGAGTGCAGTGCGGCGAGGTATACCCGCCGTGATAGATCGTTTTCTTGCCTTCTTTCGTGCTTTCCGCGGGCACGCACCTGCCGACTTCGGGCGGTTCGGCGAATGCAGTCGCCGATGCCAGCGCGCTCAGCCCGACACTCACGATCAGGCATGCCCCGGCGATCTTGATTCTTTTCATCTCCACTCGCTTCCCCTCGCTTGGCTTCGATTTCCCCGTGTGTGCAGTCCACCCGGCAATGCGAACGCCGCCGGTGCTCCGCCAACCGGTGACGGAGCGCTCGACACGAGACGCGAAGCGACCCGGCTGCGGCCGTTCAGCTCATGTGTCAGACAACACTTGACGCAGAGATACCCACGTGTACAAGTCTCAAACCTCGCGCGCACGACCCCCCTCGACGTGGCGCCCCTGCGGGCACGCCTACTTCTTCTTCGACTTCTTGCTCGGCTTCTTCTTGGCTTTCTTTGCGCCGAACTTCTTGTGCGCCTTCTTTTCACAGGCCGCACGCTTTGCCTTGCTGTGCTTGAACTGCTTGCGGCAGGCCTTCAGCGCTTTCGCAAGCTGAGCCGCACGCGACGCTTTGAAGCCCTTGACGGCACCGCAGCCGGCGATCGCGACTTTGTTGGTCTGGTTGATCACGACGCCGTTCTGGCCCGTAAGCGTCGTCGGCAGCGTGACCGTCTTCGAGCAGATGTTGTAGTTCTTGCCTTCTTCGGTGTTGATCGTCAAGGCGGAGTGCGGACCCGCGGGCAGGCTCGTTTCGAACGACGTGAACGGAGCGTCCGGCGAGGATTCGAAGCGCGAGTAGGTCACGCCTTTTTTGATGTCCGTCTTGCCATCGAGGATGATCGTGACGCCTTCGCCCTGCAATACGAACTCGACGTCCGGGAACGCGGCGTTGCCGTGCGAGACCAAGTAGGCGGGTCCCGTGAGCGGGTTCTTGAAGACGGGTGTGTGGATCGTCGCTTTGCCGATCAGCGATCCTTCGTCACAAGCGGCAGGATTCGCTTCGAAGACTTTGTCGACGCATGCTTTCTGGATCGTCGTCAGTCGCGACGGCAAGATTTTCGGGATCGTCAGGAAGACTTTTTCGATTCCTGCCTGCCCGAGCCCGGCTGAGGTCAGCGTGACGTTGAAGCCCGTCCCGTTGACTTTGCTGCCGTGCCCGCCCGCCGAGGCGGTCAGCTTCGGCGTGAACGGAAGGCTCGCGCAGTTGGACACGGCATAGCCACTCGAGACGGGCGCCGCAGCGCCCTGGTAGCCGCCGAGCGTCCCGCTCACCGTCTTCGGTGTGCAGTTCGTCGGATTGAACTCGAACCCCGGACGGTCGATCGTCACGTTGAGCACCTTGATCTGCGACGGAACGCCTTTGACGAACTGCGGCAGCGGATCGCTCGTCACCGTGACCGCAGCCGTGTACGGGTTGATGTTGATCGTCGAGCGCACGGGAACCTCACCGAGGTTGAACGGCCCGGCGATCGCATGCGTCACGGCGAGCAGCCCAAACGGGGCGCCCTTGTAGGGCCCGGTCAGATAGACATCGCCACCGAGCGTGACCGGGTCGCTGCCGAGACCCGAGCTCGCCGTCGAGTGGCCGATCAAGCTGCTCGGACCGCACTGGTCGTTCGCCGCCTGCGGTTCCGGGCAGGGCGTAACCGACGCTAGGATCGCAGCGAGGCCCGGAGGCATCGTCACGCCGACTGTCTTCAGCGGCTGGTCCCCGTCGGGCTTGCGAACGGTCAGCGAGAACGACGTGAAGCCGCCGGCCTGCGCAGTGCTGTTCGTCGTTTCCATGCTCGGTGCGAACGGCAGCGCCTGTCCGGGTGACGGGCACGGTTGCCCGTCCGAATTCGGCGTCAGTGCGAAGCTCGAGGCGCCTTCCTTCGGCGCTTCGCCGGTGCTTGGCGCGAAAGTAGCGGTCGTCGTGTAGGCGCGGTTGCAGTAGGCCGGCGTCGACTGCGTCGCGCGTGGACCGTTCGTCAAGTGCAGGACGAGCGTTTCGAAGGGCACCGGGGGCGTGTTCTTGAAACGCGACGTGAGCTGTCCAGTCGCCTGGTCGATCGACACTTCGCCGGCGAGCTTCACGCGGACGCCCGATTCGGGGTCTTCGGCTACCAGGTAGAGAACCAGCGGCGAGGCAAACGGGTTCGTGTTTTGGATCCCGAAGTACACATAGCCCTTGAGTTCGTTGTCGAGCAGCGGCGTCTTGATGTCGACGGTCCCGACCTTCGCGGCGTCAGGACAGGCGACGGCGGCCGTCGTGAACAGCTGGTTTTCGGTCTCGGCGCCCAGCGTCGCACCGGTGTCGCCATCCCCTGCGAGCTGCCCAGGCGAGGACTCGAACCCGGCGGCGCCCGTGCCGCACGGGAGCAGGCCGTCGGCCGCTCCGGCGTTGGACATCATTTCTTCGGGCAACCTGACGGTCGTCGAGGCGATGTCGGCCTCGGCGAGGCCGGTCGTCGCGAGCGTCGTCGTCTGAGGCACGTTGACTTCGACGTTTAGCCCCGTCGGCGTGCTCGCTTCTTTCTGATCGGGCTGAGCGCTGATCGTCGGCTCGAACGGCAGCCGTTCGCAGCCTTGCAGCGACTCGGCGCCGCTGACGGGAACTTCGGGCCCGAACGCACCCTGCGTCCACGACTGGACAGCCGTCGTGCTTTCGAGCGCCCGCGAGCAGGTCGTCGTGGGCAGGATCAGATAAGGCGGAGCGTTGGGCGTCGTCGGCGGGCATTTCGGCCGCGGTTCGAGGCCTTCGACGTAGTACCCGCCGCCAAGACACTCCCAACCCCGCGCGTTGGCGTGACGTTCATCGCCGGGTACGCCCCAGATCGTCACGACGCTGCTCAGCACTTCCGCGGCCTGCGAAGTGTTCTCGAGTTTGACCTGCACCGCATAGCCACCGCCTGTCTTCAGCGATGTGTCGAGGATCACCGGGACTTTTTCGTAGACGAAGCCGAAGCGCGCCGGCTCGCCGCGTTCCGGCGTGAGGTTGAAGACCGGAACGGTCGCGGTGTACTCGGGGAAGAAATGCGGTTCTTTGAACGTCACGACCGCCGCCCCGACGGCTGTGCTCGCGGGGCATTCGTTGCTGTTGCCGAAGCGAAGCACGGCGAAGGCGACAGGCGAGCACTGGGGGATGACGCTCGATTTGGCGTTCGCGACAAGGCCCGCCGGGAGCGTCGTCGTGAGATTGCGCAGGAGCTGCGGCGAGGTCGGGTATTCCTTCGGCGGTTTTTCCAGCGATTCGAGGAAGGTGTCTCTCGACAGCGCCTGGTTGAGCTCGATCGTCGTCGTCAGCTGGAAGGGGTGCGAGCCGGCCTGGACATCGGGCGAGCCGTCCTCTTCTTCGGGCGTCAGTTCGTAGCTTTCAACGCCGAACGGAACCGCTTCGGTGCTGACTTTGATCGGCCGCTTGACGGCCTTCGGCGCCGCATTGCCACCTTCTACTTTGACTTCGTTCGCTTCGCCCGAGGTCGCACCGGCGACTCCGACGGGAATCACGAATTCCATCGCGATGAACGGGTCGAGGCTGCCTACGTACTTGCAGCTCAGCGCCGGCAGCGAGGCGCATTCCTGGAAGAAGTTCTTGCCGCGGGCGGCGCTCTCGTTGGCACCCTTGGCCGCATAGCCTTCCATCGGGCCGGTCGCCTTCAGGCCGGGCGGCAGGGCGTCGGTGATGACGATCGGGTTGAGCGTCGTCGAGACGAGCGGAGCGTCGCCGAGGTTGAGCAGGATGCCGACGACCTGTCCCTTGCCTCCAGGTTGGAGGTTGGTCGGGGCAACCCGGGTGACGATGTCCCAGCGCGGTGCCGGGTGTCCGGCTTCCGCAAGAGCCGGAGCGGCGCCGGCGCCGGCGAGGATTCCGAACGCTGCCAGCAGGCCAAGCATCAGCGAGTACAGGAAGGGGGCTCGTGCTCGAATCATCGCGATCACCTAGCGCTTGGCCTGCGAGGAGGACTTCTTCGATTTGGTCGACTTCTTTGCGCCGTACTTCTTGCGTGCCTGCTTTTCGCACGCCTGGCGCTTCTTCTTGGCGCTCTTGTACTTCTTCTTGCACTGCTTCAGAGCGGCCGCGAGCTTCTGCGCACGCGTCAGCACCTTCGGCTTCTGCGCCTGTTTGGTGCCGAGCACGGCGGCCTGCGGTGCGACGTTGCCCGATGCTGCGGCGTTGGACGCGGGCGGCCCGTATGTCGGCTGCGGCGAAGGCGCGGCGCGGCATTCTTCGCCGCTGCACGGCGGCGCAGCGGCAAGCGCCGTCGGCGGGCACGCTTCGTCGGCGCCCGCGCCGCTGCACACGCGCGCATCGTAGATGTCAAACGCCTTGTCGGTGTCGATCGACGGGACGAGGCTCGAGCTCGTCAGGAAGAACACGTCGTTGCCGCTTTCGCTCGCATCGAGGAACGTCGATTCGTTTTCGGACTTACCCGAGGAGATCAGCGCGACGCAGCCGTTTTCAGCGCTTTCGCCGGCGCAGCCGCCAATGCCGAGCGGCTCGTACTCGTAGACGTCCTCCTTACCGTTGACGTCCTGCTTGACGAGCGAGTCGGCCGCGTCGAAGAACAGGCGCCCGTCGTTTGAGAGGTAGCGCGACTGATAGAGGCTCTCGCGGTCG
>Ga0209327_1000009_pt1 | contig 13042 bp, 5 predicted proteins | sample TexAe_OM3H0_O2_FD_187946 | JGI IMG/M metagenome (GOLD analysis project Ga0209327, IMG submission 187946) | Forest soil microbial communities from Davy Crockett National Forest, Groveton, Texas, USA - Texas A ecozone_OM3H0_O2 (SPAdes) (version 2) | ecosystem: Environmental > Terrestrial > Soil >...
CGACTGGTGCGCGCGTCGATGCTCGACGGGCCGGTCGTGCCGGCACAGCCGCCGAGCAGGTTCGGGCAGATGACGAAGAAGCGGTCGGTGTCGAGCGGGCGGCCAGGGCCGATGATCGTGTCCCACCAGCCGCGAACGGACGGGTCGCCGTGGTGCCCGGCGGCGTGCGCGTCGCCGCTCAGCGCATGGCAGGCGAACACGGCGTTGGCGGCGTTCTCGTCGAGCGTGCCGTATGTCTCGTAGGCGACTTCGACGGGGGCGAGCGTCGCGCCGGACTCGAGCTCGAGCGGATGCTCGGGCTCGAACAGCAGCGCGCGCTGCGTCTGCACGCGGCCGAGGCCGCCGGCGCTCATGCGGCGACGGGCGATCTCGTGGCGACGAGCGCCTGGTCGAGGTCCTCGAGGATGTCGTCGATGTGCTCGATGCCGACGGACAGGCGCACGGTCTCCTGCGTGACGCCGGCCGAGGCGAGCTCGTCCTCGTTGAGCTGCGAGTGCGTCGTCGAGGCGTTGTGGATCGCGAGCGACTTCGCGTCGCCGATGTTCGCGAGATGGCTGAACAGCTCGAGCTTCTCGATGAACGCCTTGCCTGCGGCAGCGCCGCCGCGCACTCCGAAGGTGACGAGCGCGCCGTAGCCGCCGCGCAGCACGCGCTTGGCGACGTCGTGGTAGGGGCTCGACTCGAGACCTGGGTAGTAGACCCACTCAACGTCCTCGTGCGCTGCGAGGTGCTCGGCGACGGCGAGCGCGTTCGAGTTGTGGCGCTCCATCCGCAGCGGCAGCGTCTCGATGCCCTGCAGGAAGAGGAACGCGTTGAACGGCGAGAGCGCGGCGCCGGTGTTGCGCAGCAGCACGGTGCGCGCGCGGCCGATGTAGGCGGCGGGACCGAGCGCGTCGCTCCAGACGACGCCGTGATAGGAGGGGTCGGGCTGCGTGAGGCCGGGGAAGCGCTCGCCGTGGGCGACCCAGTCGAAGCTGCCGGCGTCGACGATCGCGCCGCCGATCGAGGTGCCGTGGCCGCCGATGAACTTCGTCAGCGAGTGCACGGCGATGTCGGCGCCCTGCTCGAACACGCGCGCGCCGATCGGCGTCGGGACGGTGTTGTCGAGGATCAGCGGCAGCCCGGCGGCGTGCGCGGCCTCGGCCCAGGCGGGCACGTCGAGCACGTTGAGCTTCGGGTTGCCGACGGTCTCGCCGAACACGAGGCGCGTGTTCTCATCGGCGAGGCGCGCGACGGCGCCGGGGTCGTCGGCGTCGGCCCAGCGGACCTCGATGCCGTATTGCGGAAGCGTGTGTGCGAACAGGTTGTACGTGCCCCCGTAGAGCTGCGAGGTGGAGATGATGTTCTCGCCGGCGCGCGTGACGTTGAGCACGGAGTAGGTGACGGCCGCTTGGCCGGAGGCGGTGACGAGCGCGCCGACGCCGCCCTCGAGCGCGGCGAGGCGCTCTTCGAGCACAGCCCACGTCGGGTTCATGATGCGCGTGTAGATGTTGCCGGGCACGGCGAGCGCGAACAGGTCGGCCGCGTGCTGTGTGTCGTCGAAGACGTAGGACGTCGTCTGGTAGATCGGCACGGCTCGCGCGTTCGTCGCGCTGTCTGGCTCCTGGCCTCCATGCAGCGCGATCGTCTCCGGACGTGGATGCTCGCTCACGATGTGCTCCTCGGGTCCGCGGATTGGCGTGCAGTTACCTTATGGACTTTATGCCTATTCGCGACGGGAGGGCTCGCCGCGCTCGTGCGCTGCCGTGGCGCTGGGAGGCGAGGGTGGAGACGGGCGCGGGCGCGGGTGAGGTGTCTCCGTCAGCGGTGCTCGCGCGCGATGCGCTCGTCGCCAGCCCGGCGACGTAGCTCTTCGTGATGTCGGCGCTTGCGCGGCGCCAGCGGCGGGCTGCTCTGCCCGGGGCGCTCGAGCTGGGGATCTCGGGCATGGCCTTGTTCCTTTCGATGGAGTGCTTGGGCTTTTGGGGAAGCCGTGGATTCGGAGAGGTCGAGAACCACCGTAGCGCAATACCCCATAATTTCAACTGATTTTATGATAATTATCGTCTAAAGCTTCGCCGAGCGATCTCCGCCCCACCGAATGAGGTTCGATCTGCACTGGCGCGACGTACATCGCGCTTCGACATTTCGGCGCGGCTGATCGCTTCAGGAGCCTCGAGCCAAAGCTCGCGGCGTCGACTGGACGGGCGGTCGCTACCGGCGCGGGCAGGGAACGCGGATTTCGTCGGTCACGGTTTTGGCGGGGATCCCGAATTCGCGTTCGCCGCCGAAGGACCCGCCGAACGTGACTTCGACCTTGCCATAGAAGCCACCCTTTGGGCATTCGCCCTTCTTTGGCACGGTGCCGTAGGAGATGACCTTGCCGTGTGACCTGAATGCGGCGCCCGTCTTGATGTGGATCTTGCTGACCGACGCGAGCGGCGCGCCGGGCACGGTGGCGACGGGCGGCACAAGCGTCTTCAGCTCCCACGAGTATTTGCCCGAGCTCCGCACGAATTTGCCGGGCGAGACGACTTCGAGGCTGACGGGGCTGGAACCTTGCGCGTAGAACAGGATGCTGCCGGCGGGGCCGAAGAATCCCTGGAGCGTCGTGGCCTCGGGCACGCGTTCGCTGCCGAACGTCACTTCACCGAGCACGCTGCCGATCGGGCTGGCGACGGAGCTCTTCGGGCAGCCGCTGGGCCCGACGTTCTGGAGCGTCGCTTCGGTGCAGGTGCCGAAGCCGGAGGGGTGCAGCTTGACGCCCTTCGGCAAGTAGACGTTGACGGCCGAGACCGGCGGCACGCTCCCGTTCGGGTTCTGCGGTGTGGCGCCGTATCCAGATCCGGTGATTTCGGCGGTCGCTTCGACGTCGGCGCCCTTGCCGTAGAAGTTGCCCGTGCCTGGAAACCCGGGGATCGGGACGGCGGCTGCCTTGACCTTGAGCGTCGGCGCGGGGATTTCTTCGGCCGAGGCTTGTACCGGCGCTGCGAGGAGCGCCGAGGCGATCAAGGTGAGGCAGATGAGGGTTGCGCGGTTCATTTGGATACTTCTATCAACACACGCGCAAGCTGTTAGTAGCGTCCCTGACTCTGACGGTCGAACGCGCGGTCAGCAGCCCTGCCCTGCCGGGTCCGACGGATCGCGAGTTTCGACGACGCCACCTTCGGCGCCGCAGCTGAGTTCCTTATCGGCCAGCGCCGGGCTCTCGCGCGCATAGAGCCGATCGAAGCCGCCGCCGCCGAGCAGCGTGTCTACGCCGGTCCCGCCGTGAACGCCGTCGTTGCCCTTTTCGCCTTCGATGATGTCGTTGCCGCCGGCACCGAACAGTTCGTCATCGCCTTCGCGGCCCCAGATCGTGTTGTTCGCTTCGTTGCCGACGAGTTCGTCGTTGAACCTCGTCCCCTCGAGCACCTCGAGATCGCCGCCGACGCTCGCTTTCGCACCGCCAGGGCATGCGTTGCCGCTTTTGCTCGAGTTGAAGATGTACGCGCCGCCATATGTCGAGCCTTCGCCCAGCCACGCGTCGATGCCGTTCACGCCGCCGTTCGCCGGAGCTCCGTTTTCGCCCGGCACGGTGCGCGCGAAGCCGGCGATGTCGGTGTCTTCGCCGCCCGAGAACAGCACGCCTTCGCAGGGGTCGTTCGTGACGAGCTGGTCGTTGCCGCTTTCGCCGTAGAGCTGGTCGGCCCCCGTGCCTTCGGAGATCAGTGCGTCGGAGCCGGCGCCGCCGTGCATCACGTCGTTGCCGCTGTTGCCCGAGTAGAGGTCCTCGCCGCTCGAGGAGCCGGTCAGCGTGTCGCTGCCGTCACCGCCGTCGATGTCGACGCTGATCCCTTCGGGAAAGCCGTTCGTGACGGTGATCGTGTCGCCGCCTTCGCCGCCGAACGCGGACGCACCGCCGCCCACCGGCTTTGGCGAGAGCGAGCAGTTCACTTCGCCTTCGCTGACGCCGTGGCTACACGGACCAGTCGTCGCAAGCGGCTCGGTCAGCCCGGACACGCTCGCGGTCGCCTCAAAGCCGCCGGACGTGCTCGTCAGCCCGAGCGACTCCGACGAGGCTCCGCCGACGACGACGAACGACGGGTCGGGCGTCGGCGTACCGCCGGAAAAGGGCGAGTAGAGGTCGAGGTAGGCAAACGGCGGCGTGAGCTTGCTCGCCGGTTCTTCGCACGGCCCCGGTTTGCATTCGTTCGTGCCCATGCCGCCGTAGAGGTGCTGGTTCGGCCGGCCAGAGCCGATGATCGCGTCGTTGAACGGCGAGCCGACGACGCTCTCGATCCCTTTGACTTCGTCGTTGCCCTCGCCGCGCGCTTCGTGCGCCGGGACGCCGTCCTGCGTTTCGTTCGAGAGGTTGACGATCACGCCGTTGACGCCGCCCGTGTGGCTGCCGCTGGGAGTCGCCGTGACGAAGCTCGCGACGTCGTTGTCGTTTTCGTTCGTGCCGCCGTCGTAGACGTCCTTGTTCGTGCCGCCGCGCAGCCAGTCGTTGCCTTCTTCGCCGAACATTTCATCGACGCCCTGGCCGCCGACGAGCAGATCGCGGCCAGGACCACCGTGCAACTTGTCGTCCTGCAGTTCGCCGAACAGCTCGTCGTTGCCGGCCTCGCCATAGAGGTAATCGTCCAGCCCGCCGCCATAGACGACATCATCGCCCGCGCCCGCGCAGACCGTGTCCCTGCCGTATTTTGCGTGGATCGTGTCGTTGCCCGAGCTGCCGATGATGAAGTCGTCGCCGTTCGTCCCTTCGATGTTGCCCGAGCCGCGGACCACGTGGAGGCCTTCGTAGGTTTCGACTCCCGGCGCAGGGATCGTTTCGCAGTTGGTCGCCGAGGCTGAAGCGCCGGGCGCAAGCGCCAAGCCGACCGCGGCGGCGCCGATTACTGCCACAAGAACGCGCCGGCCGGCGCTACGGGCGCAGCAGTAGGGCGTTCGCATAGATCTGCCTCCGCTAGATCGTGAATTCGTGGTATTCCGACGTCGAGCCCAAATATTCGCCTTGTTCGGGGAAGACCACGCGCACGCGCCAGGAACCGGCGCCGACTCCCCAGCCGTTTACTTCGTAGTGCCCGTTGCTCAGACCGGGCTGCGCGTAGCTCATCAACTGCCAGGCACTGCCGTTCCACTTCTCGAAGTTGACGTTGACATAGCCTGGGACGCCGGCACCGTTGTGCAACACGTTGCCGTAGACGCTAACGCTCCCAGGTTTGCCTTTCACGACCTGGCTCACCGTCAGGAAGGCTTCCGTCGGAGCCGGCGAAATAGAGAATTCGTGGTAGTTGGATTCCGACTGCGCATAGTCGCCCTGTTCGGGGAAGACAGCGCGCACTCGCCAGTACCCCACACCGACACCCCAACCGGCGACTTCGTAGTAGCCGCCGCTCAGCACCCGCTGAGCTGTGCTCATCGTCTGCCAGGCGCTGCCGTTCCACTTCTCGAAGTTGACGTTGACGGTGCCGCTCGCGCCGGCGCCGTTGTGCAGCACGTAGCCCGAGACGCTCGCCGAGCCAGGCGCTCCGTTCGCGGTTCCGTTCAGCGTCAAGAACGTTTCGGTCGACACCGGCTGGATCGAGAATTCGTGGTAGCTCGATTCAGACTGGGAATAGTCGCCCTGTTCTGGGAACACCGCCCGCACGCGCCATTGCCCGACGCCGACACCCCAGTTGAGCACTTCGTAGTGCCCGTTGCTGAGCGTACGCGTCGCGGTGCTCATCGTCTGCCACGTGCCGCTGATCAGCTTCTGGAAGTTGACGTTGACGGTCCCTGTCGCGGCAGCGCCGTTGTGCAGCACGTTGCCCGAGACACTCGCTGTCCCGGGCGTGCCGTTCGCGGTTCCGTTCAGCGTCAAGAACGTTTCCGTCGACACCGGCTGAATCGAGAATTCGTGGTATTCCGATTCAGACCCGGCATATTCTTCCTGGTTCGGGAAGACCGCTCGCACGCGCCACTGCCCCACGCCGACGCCCCAGTTGAGGACTTCGTAGTGCCCGTTGCTGAGCGTGCGCGTGGCGGTGCTCATCGTCGTCCACGTGCCACTGACTAGCTTCTGGAAGTTGACGTTGACCGTGCCGCTTATGCCGACGCCGTTGTGCTGCACGTTGCCCGACACACTGGCTGTCCCGGGGGTGCCGTTGGCGTAGCCGGTGAGCGTGAGGAAGGTTTCGGTCGGAATCGCCTGGATCGTGAATTCGTGTTCGCCCGATTCCGAGCGCAGGTCTTCGCCGAAGCCGGGGAAGACGACGACTACCTTCCATTCGCCCTCGCCGATTGACCATTTTTCGAGCTTGTAGGCGTTGTTTTCGATGTTGGCGTGCGTCGACTCTTCTTCCTTGAAGACGAATTTGCCGCCTTCCTTCTTCCAGAAGTTGACGTTGACGTAATCGCCGGTCAGCGAGTGTTCGCCGAGCACATGCCCTTCGACGGTGACCCAGCCGGGTCTACCGTTGTGGGAGATCACGGTCGCGAACGTTTCGGTTGACGGTTGCGTTTTGAACTGGCGTTCTTCCCCGGCTTCGGATTCGCCATTTTCGTTCGTCGCGACGAACCGGTAGTAGTAGGTCGTGTTGGGCGCGAGACCCGTCAGTTCTCGCTGAACCGGGACTTCAGCTTCTTCATAGCCCGCTTCGGGTTCCGCTTCTCCCACTCTTGGCGATCTGAGGCTCAGGTGTTTTGCTTCGGTTCCGTACTCGACGCGGAAGAACGTACCCATGCCTTCGGGTTTGACGGCGCCTGAAGCGGTCGCTTTCCGCGACTGCGGAGTGGCGCCCGTCGTGTGCGTGGGCGGGGGCGTAGGCCATTTTTTGACACCGGCCTGTTTCTCATAGGCGTATGCCGATTCGCGCCTCACATGTGCGTTGATTGTCGAGCTGTATTCACGAAGCCCATCCTTGTATTCCCACGTACCTACGCCGTTGTTGCGATCGTTGTAGTAGAAGGCATGGCGTATGCCGAAGTTGTTTGCGTAGTCCTTCATCATCCGGAAGGCGTGTTCGATCAGTTCGCTCTGGATGTGTTCAGTAACTGGTGGGAATGTTTGTTCGTGGGGCCAAGTTTCGCCAGCGTTTTCACGCACCGGCCAGCCGAGCTCCGTGATCCAGATGTCGTCGCCCTTGGTACCTTTGATCCCGTCAAGCGCATCGCGCGTCGTTTTGATGTTGCGCTTGACCTTCGCCACGACTTGATTCACCTGTCCTTCGGTGGTCGGCGCAGCGCCGTTGTCCGCCTGGAAGACGTACGGGTGCAGACCGACTGCCACGAAGGAGGCCCTGTCGGCTTCGTTCATGCCTCGCACAAATTCGCCGGGCGGAATTTCTTCTTCTGCTCCTTCCGTGTTTTTCGCCTGCGACAGCAGACCTCCAAGAATCACCTTTGCGTGGTTTTCAGACGCTTTTGCGATCGCATTGGAGGCCGCGTTCAAGAATTCTCCGAATAGTTTGGCGTTGACTTTTACGCCGCCCGGGTTGTTGTGGCCACGGTTGGGCTCGTTCCAAACTTCCCAATATACCGCCGGGGCTGTTTTGCTCTTGCCGTTCCAGAAGCTACCGCTCGGGCCATAACGCTTGACAACTTTTTCGATCCAGCTGTCGTAGTTCGACCAACCTTCCCGAGTTGGGTACTGGCCGGTGCTGTCGTCGAGATACGGAAGCACCGTCAGCCCGTCTTTTGCCGCGAGTTCGAAAACCTTTTCGTACGTCCCTTCGCTTCCGCTCGGCGTGAGGTCATAACGCAAAATGTGGGCGCCGTACTCTTTGATCGCCAACATTTCCTTCGGTTCCTGCTCCCAGCCGCCGCCCCACATCATTCCCATGAATTCGCCCGGGAGGCCTCCTCCGCCGCCGGTTCCACTCGTGTGGCCGCCTTCGCTGCCGCCGCCACCGCCGGAGCCTTCTTCGGTCGGTTCTTTTTCGCCTTCTTCGGCTGCGCTGCGTTCTCCGGTCGTGAACGTCCGGTCTTCGCCTACCGCGGTTCCCGCGCTGCTGCTCGCCACTACTCGGTAGTGGTAGGTCGTGTGCGGTTCCAGTGCTTCGATGACTTCAAAGGCTTCTACAGGTTCGACGCCGCCTCCCGCTCCTTCGCTCGGTAGCGGCTCCGAGGCGCCGTAGGCGGTGCTCGTGCCGTATTCGAACTTGTACGACGTGAGGGATCCGTCTGGGTTGACGGTTCCGTGAAGTTCGGCGTCTGTGCCCTCGATATTGGTTGCTTCGAGAGTCGCGACGAGAGGCAGGGTCAGCGTGCTGAACGTCTGATCGGCGCCGTACGTCGTGCCGACTTCGTTCGTGGCCGCAATTCGATAGTGGTAGGTCGTGCCTTCGGCAAGCCCGGTCGGTGTCTCGCTGACGGCCACGTTGTTCGCGCCCGCGCCGACCGATTTCGCAGTGATCGGAACTTGCGAGCCGTATGCGGTCGTCGTGCCGTATTCGAACTGATACGTCGTTTCCGCGCCCTTCGGGTTGACTGCCGCATTGAGCGTTGCGCTCGTGGCCGTTGGACCTGTTGCCGCTTCGGTGAGCGCCGCGGGCGCCGCGGCGGTCGTGAACGTGCGGTCTTCGCCACGGCTCGTGCCCGCGGCGTTCGTTGCCGCAACGCGGTAGTGGTAGGTCGTGCCCGGCGTGAGCCCGGTGATCGCCTGGCTGGCTTCAACGGCCGTGCTTGAGTTGCCGATCGCTTTCGCCGTCGTGGGCGCTTTGGAGCCGTAGGAGGTAGTCGTGCCGTATTCGAACTGGTATTTCGTTTCGGCGCCGTTCGGGTTGACGCTCGCCTGCAGCGTCGCTTCTGTCGCCTTCACGCTCGTCGCGGCGTTCGTCGTCGCGCTCGGCAGCACGACGACCTGGAAGCTGCGTTCGGCCGGCGTTTCGTCCTGGTTGCCGACGGCATCGACGGCGCGCACCTTGAACGTGTGCGAGCTGCCGCTGACGAGCCCGGGATAGGCCTTCGGCGAGGTGCACGCGCTATAGGCGGCGCCGTCGAGCGAGCATTCGAAGCTCGTTGCGCCTTCGGTCGCCGTGAACGTGAACGACACGTTTTCGGGCAGCACTACTCCCGAGGGGCCGCTCGAGATCGTCGTGTTCGGCGCCGTCAGGTCCATCCGGCCGGCCCTGAAGTTGTAGAGCGTGCCGGCGCCACCGTTGACCTCGAGGCCGGCATAGCCGCTCGTGTAGGTCGTGTCTGTGGCCGTCAGCGTCTGGGTCATCGCGGAGCTCGTGCCGGTCCACAGCGTCAGCGTTCCGTTGGCGGTCTCGCTCAACGCCATCGTTGTGCCGACCGGCAGCGAGAAGCCGCTGCTCGAGGCGAGCACCGTGCGCGCCCCGGCGACCCACTTCGACAGTTCGACCGTGTAGGCCGTCGCCGTGCCGTTCGTGCCGGTGAAACGCGCTTCGTAGCCCGTGCGTTCGCTTGCCGGGTTGGGCATGTCGAGCCAGAGCCCGAAGTACTGGCCCGTGGGCGTCGCGCCGGTGCCGACGGTCGCGGCGATCAGCTGCGATTCGCCGTTGTCGGAGAACGTCGCCGGGTTCCAGTAGGCGCCCGAGAGGCCCGAGTTCGAGCCATAGCCTCGCCAACCTTCCATCCAAGCGCCTCCGATTTCCGTGGCCCAGCTCGTCTTCGACCATTTACCGCCGGCCGGGAAGGGGTGTTCGCTGCGTTCGAGGTTGTCGAGCACGGCGACCCTGCTCGTCGCCTTCGCCGGAGCGACGACCTGGAAGCTCCGTTCGGCCGGCGTTTCGTCTTTGCCGCCGCTGCCGATCGCGCGGACCTTGAACGTGTGTGCGCCTTCGGCCGGGCCGGAGTAGGAGCTCGGCGAGACGCACGCGGCATAGGCGGCGCCGTCGAGCGAGCATTCAAAACTCGCGCCAGCCTTGCTCGCGGTGAACGAGAATGCGACGTTCGGCAGCACGCCGCCTTTCGGCCCGGCTGTGACGCTCGTGTCGGGCGGCTGGTTGAAGACCTGTCCCGCCCTGAAGTTGTAGAGCGTTCCGGCGCCGCCTTTGACCTCGAGGCCGGCATAGCCGCTCGTGTAGGTGGTGTCTGCAGCGCTCAGCAGCGGCGTCATCGACGCGCCTGTGCCGCTCCAGAGCGCGACCGCGCCGCCGGCTGTCTCGGTCAGCGCGATCGTCGTGCCGACGGGCAGCGAGAAGCCGCTACTCGAGGCGAGAACGGTCCGCGTCCCGGCGACCCACTTCGACAGTTCGACCGTGTACGCAGTCGCCGTGCCGTTCGTGCCGGTGAAACGCGCTTCGTAGCCTGAGCGTTCAGCGCCTGGGTTGGGCATGTCCAGCCACAGGCCGAGGTATTCGCCGGAGTAAGGCGAGCCGGTGCCGACGGTCGCAGCGGTCAACAGCGTTTCGCCGCCGTCGCTGAAGCTCGATGGGTTCCAATAGGCGCCAGAGAGGCCGGTGCCGCCGTAGCCGCGGTAGGGGCTGCCCCAGGCGCCGCCGATCGCTTCCGCCCAACTCGTCTTCGACCATTTGCCGCCGGCCGCGAAGGGGACTTCGGTTCGTTCGAGGTTGTCGAGCACGGTCGTCGATGAAATCGCCGGGCCGAGAAGCATCCCCGCCTTGAAGTTCGTCGAGTGGCTGTTGGAGCCCGAAGCCTCGATGCCCGCAAAGCCACTGGAGAGCGTCGTGTCGGCGGCCGAGAGCAGTGAGCTGAACGCTCCACCTGAGCTCTGCCAGGCGCCGACGGTCGCGCCCGTGTCTGAGATCGCAAGCGTCGTGCCGGGTGCGATCGTGACCGAGGCGTTCGAGGCGAGCACCGTCTGCGCGCCCGCCGACCACCTCGACAGCGTCACCGAATAGACATTCGCGGTGGCGGTCATCGTCCAACGAAGCTGATAGCCGGTCTTCGCCGATCCGGGGCTCGGCATGTCGAGCCACAGCGAAACGTAGCGTTCGCTGATGCCGGGGCTTGCGCTCATCGTGACGCTCGCCGCGTCGCCGCTTGTGTCGTTGAACGTCGCCGGCGTCCAGTAGGCGCCGTTGACCGTCGAGAACGAATTGGCAGGCCTCCAGCCGGCCGTTTCATCGAGTCCGGTGTTGGTGGTCGAGGTGCCGGTGTCCCACGCAAGCGCCGCCCACTTGCCACCGCTCGACAGTGGCGATTCGCTGCGGCTCAGAGCGTCGAGAGTCGGTAGCACGCTGACTTCTTCGGCCGTTCCCGCGAGGGCTGGCGGCGCAGCGAAGCAGGCGATGAATGCACCGACGACGAGCAGGAGCGCCCCCACCGCGCGCCGCCGGGGGCGCATCTTGCTGACGACGTCTGTCGATCGCTCTGTGCGCCCAAGCGGCACGGCAGCTGCTGAGAGCTGGCCGGATGAATTTGGCTCACCAACCCGAGCCGTCAACGAACGTTGCACTGCGCCCCCCTTCTGATGTCTGCGACCACCCGAGTTGTCCAGCTTGACCCGAAGAAATGGATCAGTCGCTACTGAACAACAAGCAGTCCCGCCTTCGCAAGAAATGTTTTTGACTACGCGACATGATTCGAGATGTCCGATATCCCGTAGGGCGTTCGATTTATCGTCCGTGTCTGCCCATATGTTCGACTTTCCGTCTTCTTGCATTGACGAGCATCCTTGCGATGCTGTCAACGCGCACTCTGTTTGCATCGGAGCTGGAATCCTCGCCGGCAATTGCTCGGGCGGACCGGGCCGGTGGGTTTCGACCCACCTGAACAAGGAAGAGCCCTACTACGCCGAACCGTGGATCATGACGGCTGATCGTGGGCGTGGCACCCGATGGCGTGCGGCAGGTCGTCGTCCATACTCGAGGCTCTACTGAGGCTGCGCCGGTCCACGATGAGGTCTTCGTGGTGCACGACTCGATAGTGGCGCCGCCCGATTTCTTCGCGTTGCGGTAACGCCGAACCCACACGAGCGGTCGCCGTGGAGATGCCGGCCCTCCCCCACCGCTCGACCGAGCGGACCGCAAGATGGCTGCTGCGACCCTGCGCGGCCCGAGTCCCACGAGCATCCACGACGCCGCGAACACGGCCCTCGCGACAGTGGGCTTGGTCGGGGCTCGCCCGTGCTCGCGGATTTCGCAGACCTGCGGAATATCGGGGCGAACGGTTCGGTCTGGCTTGCCTATGCGATTTTCGGCGCTTCTGTGGTCCCTGTGTGGTCCCGAATCAAGGCACCGCATCCGGCGTATAGGGCGGCGCGGCTCCCCAGCCCCAGCGAGGGACCGGCGCATGAGCAGCGGTCCTCGCTCCCGGCTGGGAGTTGTGCGGATACTTCCCGCACGACTAACAAAGGTCGCTCGGGGCACCCTCCCGGTACGCCGGCTACCCCGAGGGCATCCTCAGACGACCCGAAGCCTTGGCGGACTGCTCGGCGCAGGATCCGTTGATGGCCTAGAAGCCGGCGCCCCCCGCTTCGGCACGACAAGCCCGAACACGGATGCGTTGAGATCATCGAGATTCACGTCGAGCTGACGCGCAACGTCGGCGCGAGACGTGCCCTCGCTGCGAAGCGCGGTGAATACCTTGTCCCAGATCTGGGAGGTCTCACGTTCAATGCCCCCGGGCTCACCGGCTCGAAAGCCACGTTGCCCAAGCTGGATGTAGGTCGAACGAGCCTGCCACTCTGTAAGCAGTTCTAGCCTGGCCATTCGCACAGCGAGGTTCATGGCTGCGACACGCCAGCGTTTCCGGGCTTCGATGATCTGCGGGACTGATGCGCCATGAGGCATCGTGGCGAGAACGTCCCTTCTGGGCATCAGGAACGACGCGCCGAATAGCTGCGCCTCGTTCTCGGCGGGCCGCCCTTTGGGGCCTCCCCAGTAATGAAGTACAAGATGGCCAAGCTCGTGCGCGGCATCCATGCGGCCTCGCTCGGCGGTCTTCATGCCGTTCAGAAAGACGTACGGCGTGCCGTCGTGCCAGAAGGAAAAGGCGTCGACCTCAGCGCACTCTTGAACAAGCGAGAACACGCGCACTCCATGGGCCTCAAGCAGATGGACCATGTTCGGCGCGACTTGCTCGCCTAGCCCCCACTCGATTCGGACTGCCTCTGCGGCTGCTTCGGCGTCCATTCCCCGAAGGCGCGGCACCTTGACCGCAGGCAGGT
>Ga0209327_1000011_pt1 | contig 12046 bp, 8 predicted proteins | sample TexAe_OM3H0_O2_FD_187946 | JGI IMG/M metagenome (GOLD analysis project Ga0209327, IMG submission 187946) | Forest soil microbial communities from Davy Crockett National Forest, Groveton, Texas, USA - Texas A ecozone_OM3H0_O2 (SPAdes) (version 2) | ecosystem: Environmental > Terrestrial > Soil >...
CGGCAACTCCTGCGGCGACTGCGACTCGGGCTCGGGCTCGCTCGAGGCCGCAGAACCCTCGCCGTCTGCCTCAGCCTTCGGTCCGCGGAGACCGGCCTTCGAAACGAGCTCGCTCAGCGCCGACTCGACTCCCTCGAGCCCCTCGCGCTCGACGAGTTCCGCCGCCGACGGGCGCGCGACGACGACGACATCCTGGCCCGGCTGCAGATCGGTTTCGAGCTTCGCAAAAGCCTCGCGGAGCAGGCGCTTCACGCGGTTGCGCTCGACAGCGCCGCCGACCTTGCGCGAAACCGACAGCCCCAGGCGCGGACGCTCAGCGGCGGCGTTCGGAAACGCGTACAGCACCAGGTGACGGTTCGCCGTCGAGCGACCGTGCCTGTAGACGCGCTCGAACTCGGCGCTGCGCGAGAGGCGACCGCGACTCGAGACGCGCGGTTTCATCGCCCAACCCTCACCCTCAGGTAGAGAGCCGCTTGCGTCCCTTGTCGCGGCGACGCTTCAGCGTCAGTCGCCCGGCGCGTGTCTGCATGCGGGCGCGGAACCCGTGTGCACGAGCTCGCTTGCGCTTCTTTGGCTGGTAAGTGCGCTTCATCGTCAGTTCGTCGGGCGACGCCCGTTTCCTTCCTCATATCGGCCGCCGTGGATAATCCCGCACGGCGGTCTTCAGCGCACAAGTATAGGCGCGCGAGACGCATTTGAGGATGCGCTTGTAATTTTCTCGGCAGTTGCGGCGAGACGAGACGTCGCGCAGGGAGCGTCGGTTATAGTCGCCCGACCGGGGCCCCGCGGTCCCTCCTCGAATAGTCGTCAACCTTTTGCTTTGGGAGAGAAGCGGATCAACGCTGCCGTGAGCGAAGAGCTCGAGCACATATGGGCGCGCGTACGCGCAGAGCTTGCGCTCGCCGTCGACGAGAGCACCTACCGCATCTGGCTCGAGCCGTTGCAGCCACGCGAGCTGCGCGAGAACCGGCTGCTCGTCGAGGCGCCCGGGTCTGCACGCGTCTGGGTTCACGACCGCTTCGGCCGGCTGCTCGACGCCTGCGCCGCCGACGTGCTCGGCGACGGTGCGAGCATCGAGCTCGTCGATCGCCGTCGCCACGGCGACAACGCTGTTTCCGGACGGCAGCGGATCACAACGCGCCGCAGCCCTACGCCCAATGCGCCCAGCTCGCTGCCACCCAGCGGACGGCAGCGACGTCGCGCGCCGGACGACGGCCAATCGCGTGAGAACCTCGAGTCACGCCCGGGGCCGCTCGGCAACCCGAAGCTGACCTTCGAGCAGTTCGTCATCGGCGACTGCAACCGCCTCGCGCACGCAGCTGCGCTGACCGTCGCCGAGATGCCTGCCCAGGCATACAACCCACTGTTCATCTGCGGGCCGCCCGGCGTCGGCAAGACGCACCTGCTCAGCTCGATCGCGACGTTGCTGCTCGCGCACAACCCAGGTCTGACGGTGCGCTGCACGACCGGCGAGGCCTTCACGAACGAGTTCCTCGAATCGCTCAACGGCTCGCGAACGGAGGAGTTCAAGGCACGCTTCCGCCACGTCGACGTCCTACTGCTCGACGACGTCCAGTTCCTCGAGCGCAAGACGAAGACAGAGGAGGAGTTCTTCCACACGTTCAATGCCCTGCACGACGGCGGGCGCCAGATCGTCGTCACCTCCGACCGCCCGCCGCACGACCTGCAAGCACTCGAGGACAGGCTGCGCGAGCGCTTCGCCGCCGGGCTCGTCGCCGACATGCATCCACCGGACCTGCTTACGCGCATGGCAATTCTGCGTAAGCGCGCCGACCACGACGGCATCGACGTGAGCGACGAGCAAGCTCTGAGCGCGATCGCGGAGCGGATCGAAAGCAACGTGCGCGCGCTCGAGGGTGCCTTGATCCGCGTCGTCGCCTTCAGCTCGCTCACAGGCCGCCCGCTGACCGGTGAGCTGGCCGGCGAAGTGCTCGACACGCTCTACCCGCGCACGAAGCTCACTCGCAGCGAACCGAGCTCGATCGCCGAGATCCAAGCCGCAGTCGGCGCCCACTTCGGCCTGACTCCCGGCGAGCTCCTCTCGACTACACGATCGGCGCGAATCGCCTGGCCGCGGCAAGTCGCGATGTACCTCGCCCGCGAGCTCACCGGTGAATCGCTGCCGGCTATCGGCCGGCATTTCGGCGGTCGCGACCACACGACAGTGCTCCACGCCTGCCGCCGCACGAGCACCCGGCTCGCAGCCGACGAAGACGCACGCCGGGCTGTGGAGAAGCTGTGCGAGTCGCTCACACCGCGCAGCCGATGAGCACACCAGCTCCCGCTCGACCGCCACGCCTGAGAGACTGCGAAGCGCAATCCACAGCCCCTGCCCACCGGCAGTACACGGTCTGAGCCCCACCGAGCCGCGTTCTCCACAAGCACACAGCCCCTACTGACTACTTACCCTTTGAAGACATCGAGATGAAGCTTTCACTTTCAGCAGCAGAGTTCTTGAGCCAGTTGCAGACGGTCACCCGCGTTGCTTCGACTCGCAGCGCCGTACAGGCGCTCTCCGGCGTGATGATCGCCGTCGGCGACTCCGGCGCCGAGCTGCGCGCAACCGACATGGAGATCGGCCTGCGCGTCCCGTTGAAGGCCGAGATCGGCCGTCCCGGCTCCGCCGTTCTCCCCGCACGCTTGTTGCTCGAGGTGGCCCGCGCCCTGCCTGCCGACGAGTTGACGCTCGAGCTGCGCAGCGCCGAGCAGGACGTCGAGTTGATCTCCGGTCCTGCGACTTTCCACCTGCGCACACTCCGCGCCGAGGACTTCCCGGCGTTGCCCGACCCGTCGCCCGAGACCCGCATCGGCCTGCCGGCGACGGCGTTCGTCGAGACCGTCTCACGCGTCGCACGTTCCGCGTCGCGCGACGAGACGCGGCCAGTCCTCACGGGCATCCTGATGTCTGCCTCCGGGCAGGAGCTGCGCATGGTCGCAACCGACTCCTACCGTCTGAGCGTCAAGGAGACCGCACTCGAGACCGCGCTCGACGGCAGCCTCGAGGCGAACGTGCCGGCACGAGCGCTGCAGGAGCTCGCACGCATCGCGCAAGCTGCACCCGCCGACTCGCTGTCCGTCAGCGTCGGGCAGAACCAGGTCGTCTTCGAGCTCGGCGAGACCGTGCTCTCCTCGCGCTTGATCGACGGCCAGTTCCCGAACTACCGCCAGCTGCTACCCGAGTCCGTCGAGCACGAGCTGCGCCTCGCAAGCGCCGAGCTGACCGACGTCGTCAGGCGCATCAGCCTGCTCGCGCTGAAGAACGCACCGCTGCGGCTGAGCTTCAGCGAGGGCACGCTGACCGTCTCCGCGCAGACGCCCGACGTCGGCGAGGCGAGCGAGGCTGTGCCCGTGCCATTTCACGGCGAGCCGTTCGAGATCGGCTTCAACCCCGAGTTCCTGCGCGACGGTCTCGAGAGCATCGAATCGGACGAGCTCGTGCTGAAGCTGATCAGCCCGCTGCGCCCGGGCTTGATCGAATCGCCCGACTCCGGCGACTTCGTGTACTTGATCATGCCAATCCGCCTGAACGTCTAGGTGGCTTCATGGCCGGCGCATCGGACGTGCGCGTGCTCTCGGTGCAGCTGCGCGACTTCCGCACGTACGCGCGCGCCGAAGCGAGCCTCGGCGCCGGCCTGACCGTCGTCCACGGCTTGAACGGCGTCGGCAAGTCGAACCTGCTCGAGGCGCTCTACTTCGGCTGCACGGGGCGCTCGCCGCGAACGCGTAACGAGCGCGAGCTGGTCAGCTTCGGCGAGCAGACGACACGTGTCGTCGTGCGCTGCGAGGAAGCAGCCGAGCAGCACGAGCTGAGCGTCGGCTACGGGCCCGGGCCCGACGGCGCTCGCGCGCTGAAGCGGATGACCGCCGACGGCGCGCCCGTCGAGCGCCTGCTCGACGTCGGCTTCCGCCCGCTGCTGAGCGTCTTCGAGCCGGACCGGCTCGAGCTGCTCAAGGGCGCGCCGTCGGTCCGCCGCGCGCACCTCGATCAGCTCGTCACCGGGATCTGGCCGCTGCGCGCTAGCGATCGCCGCGAGTACTCGCGTGTGCTCGCACAGCGCAACGCGCTGCTCGCGAGGATCCGCTCCGGACGCGCCTCCGACGCGACGCTCGCAGCGTGGGACCGCGAGCTCGCGCTCGCCGCGCTGACGGTCCGCGAACACCGCTCGACGGCCGTCGAGCTGCTGCGCGACCCGTTTCGCGAGCGCGCCGCGCTGCTCGGTCTGAACGGCGACGCCGCGCTCGAATACCGCCCACGCTCGCGCGCTGCCGATGCCGACGAGTTCGTCGCCGAGCTGCAAGCGCGCCTGCCGTCGGACCTCGAGCGCGGATTCACCGGGCACGGACCGCACCGCGACGAGCTTGCGCTGCTGCGCGACGGCCGCGAGCTGCGCGTGTACGGGTCGCAGGGCGAGCAGCGCCTCGCGCTGCTCGCCCTGCTGCTCGCCGAGCGCTCGGTCCTCGCCGAGCAGCGCGGCCGCACGCCGCTGATGCTGCTCGACGACGTGATGAGCGAGCTCGACGCCGAGCGACGCGAGCTGCTCGCCGTCGAGCTCTCCTCCGGCGGACAGAGCGTCATCGCGACGACCGATCTCGCACATGTCCCCGGCGCGAGCGACGCGAGCGTCGCTCGGCTGCGTGTCTCCCCCGGCGCGATCCTGCAAGAGGCGCTTGCGGCATGAGAAAAGCAGCCCCTCGCTCACTTGCGTTCGCGCTCGAGCAGCTCGGGTCGGAGCTCGCGCCGGCGACGACGCTCGCGCGCGTGCAGGAGATCTGGGCCGACGCGACCGGCGCCGCGATCGCCGCCGCCTCGCGCCCGAGCGCCGAGCGCGACGGGGTCCTCACGGTGCTCTGCGAGGCCGCCGTCTGGGCGCATGAGCTGACGATGATGCAGGACGATCTCGTGTCGCGGATCAACGCCGCGCTCGGCGCTGAGACGATCCGCGAGCTGCGCTGCCGGACGGGTTGAGCGCGAAAGCCGGCGACCCCGTCCCGGCCGCCGCCTTCGGTATCCTGAACATCGCCCGATTTCCCTGCATTTTGCAGGGGTTTAGAGGTCCGGCGCAGGCCGGTTTCGACCCCGCGCCGTGCTATTGTTATGTAGACATTTGCTCCGCCCCGGCCCGCGGCATTCGCGCCGTGTATTCCGGGGCTTTCTCACGTAATCGGAGGCCCATTGGCCGCAGGTAGCAGCAGCTCTGAACCGAGCGCAACGAAGGGCGGCGTCAACGACCCGTCGATGACCGGCGGCTCCGCCACGTACGACGCCCAGGACATCACCGTCCTCGAAGGCCTCGAGGCGGTCCGCAAGCGCCCGGGCATGTACATCGGATCGACCGGCGTGATGGGCCTGCACCATCTCGTCTACGAGCTCGTCGACAACTCCGTCGACGAGGCCCTCGCGGGGTACTGCACGAAGGTCTCCGTCACGGTGCATCCGGACAACTCCGTCACGGAGACCGACAACGGCCGTGGCATCCCCGTCGCGATCATGGAGAAAGAGGGCCTGCCGGCCGTCCAGGTCGTGCTGACCGTGCTGCACTCGGGCGGCAAGTTCGGCGACGGTGGCGGCTACAAGGTCTCCGGCGGCCTGCACGGCGTCGGCGTCTCGGTCGTCAACGCGCTCTCCGAGCAGCTGCACGTCGAGATCCGCCGCGACGGCCACGTCTACTCACAGGACTACTCGCGCGGTACGCCGCTCGGCGAGCTCGCCGAGGGTGGCGAGCTCGAGGCCGGCGCAGAGACGGGGACGACGGTCACGTTCTTGCCCGACGCCGACATCTTCGAGTCGCTCGACTTCGACTTCTTCACGCTCGAGGAGCGCTTGCGCGAGACGGCTTTCCTCACGCGCGGCCTTGAAATCTCGATCGTCGACGAGCGCGGCGACGGGCACTCGGCGACGTTCCGCTACGAGGGCGGGATCGAGGACTTCGTCTCCTATCTGAACGAGAACAAGGAGGCGGTCCACCGCAAGGTGATCTTCTTCTCCGGCGAGAGCGAGGAGGGCGCGGCCGAGATCGCGATGCAGTGGAACTCCTCCTACCAGGACTCGATCCACTCGTTCGCGAACAACATCAACACGCGCGAGGGCGGCTCGCACATGAGCGGCTTCCGCTCGGCGATCACACGCACGCTGAACAAGTACGCGCGCGAGCACGGCCTGCTGAAGGAGAAAGAGGACAACCTCACCGGCGAGGACGTGCGCGAGGGGCTCACGGCTGTGATCTCCGTCAAGCTGCGCGACCCGCAGTTCGAGGGTCAGACGAAGACGAAGCTCGGCAACCCCGGGATGGCCGGCTTCGTCGAGTCGATAGTAAACACGGGCCTCGGCGAGTTCCTCGAGGAGAACCCGAGCGAGGCGCGCGCGGTGATCATGAAGTCCGTGCAGGCGCAGCGCGCCCGCGAGGCCGCGCGCAAGGCCCGCGATCTGACGCGGCGCAAGTCGGCGCTCGAGAACTCGACGCTGCCGGGCAAGCTCGCCGACTGCTCGGTCAAGGACCCGTCGCTCGCCGAGCTGTTCGTCGTCGAGGGCGACTCCGCCGGCGGCTCGGCCAAGCAGGGCCGCGACCGCAACACGCAGGCGGTGCTGCCGCTGCGCGGGAAGATCCTCAACGTCGAGAAGTCGCGGATCGACAAGGTCCTGCAGAACACCGAGATCCAGGCGCTGATCACGGCGATCGGCACAGGTGTGCGAGACGAGTTCAACATCGAGAACGCGCGCTACCACAAGGTCGTGCTGATGACCGACGCGGACGTCGACGGCGCGCACATCCGGACGCTCGTGCTGACGCTGCTGTTCCGCGAGATGCAGGAGCTGATCGAGGCCGGCTACGTCTACATCGCCAAGCCGCCGCTGTACAAGCTCAAGCAGGGCTCGCGCGAGCGCTACATCGAAAAGGACTCCGAGCTCGAGGAGATCCTGCTCTCCGACAAGTGGGAGAAGATCGACATCTTCGATCGCCACGGCACGCAGCTGAAGCTCACCGAGGCTCGCTGGCAGCGCTTCACGCGGCTGCTCAAGCAGTACGAAGGCTGGTCCTCGTCGCTGCGCGCGGCGCACGGCCACGACATGGTGCAGTTCCTCGAAGAGTCCTCGCTGCTCAGCGAGCAGGTGGCGACGCCCGAGGCCGCGATAGCGCTGCTCGAACGCGCGAACGTCGACGGCGAGACGCACTCGACCGAGCTCGTCAGCCAGGACGACGGCGAGTTTCGCGTCAAGGCGATCGAGGCGAAGACCGGCTTCGCGCTGACGCATCGGCTGCAGCGCTCGCTGTTCGAGTCGCAGGAGTATCGCCAGCTCGCGCGCGTGCACGAGCAGCTCGTCGAGCTCGCCGGCACGCCGGCCTTCGACGTGCGCCTCGGCGACGCGAGCGAGACGGCGCCGACGTTCGAGACGCTGCGCGACGCCGTGCTGACGGTCGCGCAGAAGGGCGTAAAACTGCAGCGCTTCAAGGGGCTTGGCGAGATGAACGCCGAACAGCTCGGCGAAACGACGATGGCCCCCGCTACGCGCACGCTCGCGCAGGTCACGCTCGAGGACGCGTTCGCCGCCGACCGGATCTTCTCGATGCTGATGGGCGACCAGGTCGAGCCGCGCCGCGCATTCATCGAGGACAACGCGCGCGCTGTCGCGAACCTGGACGTATAGGAGGAGTGACGGTTGGCTAGCACGGATGTGATCGGGGGAGGCAACGTAGAACCTCGCGGGCTCGAGGAGGAGATGCGCACGGCGTATCTCGACTACGCGATGTCGGTGATCGTCGGCCGCGCGCTGCCGGACGTGCGCGACGGGCTGAAGCCGGTGCACCGCCGCGTGCTCTACGCGATGAACGAGCTCGGCCTCGGGCCGACTCGCTCCTACGCGAAGTGCGCGAAGATCGTCGGTGAGGTGATGGGCAACTATCACCCGCACGGCGACTCGGCGATCTACGACGCGCTCGTGCGCATGGCGCAGGACTTCTCGATGCGCAACGAGCTCGTCGACGGCCAGGGCAACTTCGGCTCGGTCGACGACGACCCGGCCGCCGCGATGCGCTACACCGAGGCGCGCCTCGCGCGGATCGCGACCGAGATGCTGCGCGATCTCGACATGGACACGGTCGACTTCGCGCCGAACTACGACGGCTCCAGGCGCGAACCGCTGGTCCTGCCGGCGCGCTTCCCGAACCTGCTCGTCAACGGCTCCTCGGGCATCGCCGTCGGCATGGCGACGAACATCCCGCCGCACAACCTGCGCGAGGTGATCGACGCGACGATCGCCTACATCGACGATCCGGAGATCGACACGCCCGGACTGATGCGCCACGTCAAAGGCCCCGACTTCCCGACGGGCGGGATCATCCTCGGCCACGCCGGGATCAAAGACGCTTACGAGACCGGCCGCGGCCGCGTGCGGATTCAGGCGCGCGCCCACATCGAGCCGCTCAAACAGGGCAAGGAGGCGATCGTCGTCACCGAGCTGCCGTTCATGGTCAAGAAGGGCGGCGACGGTGGGCTGATCTCGAAGATCGCCGACCTCGTGCACGACAAACGGATCGCCGAGATCTCCGACCTGCGCGACGAGTCCGACAAGCGCGGCATGCGGCTCGTGATCGAGCTGAAGCGCGACGTGATCCCGAAGGTCGTGCTGAACAAGCTCTACAAGCACACGCCGATGCAGACGACGTTCGGCGTCAACATGGTCGCGCTCGTCGACAACGTCCCGCGCACGCTGAACCTGCGCGCGGTGATCCACAACTACGTCGCGCACCAGCGCGAAGTGATCGTCCGCCGCACGAAGCACGAGCTCTCCGAAAAGGAGGCGCGCGCGCACATCCTCGAAGGGCTCTTGATCGCGCTCGAGCACCTCGACGCGATCATCGAGCTGATCCGTGGATCGCGCGACCGCGACGCCGCGCGCGAGCAGCTCGTCGAGCGCTTCGAGCTGAGCCACATCCAGGCGACGGCGATCCTCGACCTGCGCCTGTCGCAGCTGACGGCGCTCGAGGCCGACTCGATCAAACAGGAGCACGCCGATGTGACCGAGCGGATCGCCGAGCTGCGCGCGATCCTCGGCGACGAGTCGCGCGTGCTCGCGGTGATCAAGGAGGAGCTGACGGAGATCTCCGAGCGCTTCGGCAGCGAGCGGCGCACGGAGATCAGCCACTCCGAGGACGAGATCGACATCGAGGACCTGATCGCCGACCAGCAGATGGTCATCACGATCACGCAGACGGGCTACATCAAGTCGCTGCCGCTTGCTACGTATCGCCAGCAGGCGCGAGGCGGGCGCGGCGTGACCGGAATGGACATGAAGGACGGCGACTTCATCGAGCATCTGTTCGTCTGCTCGTCGCACGACTACCTGCTGTTCTTCTCCAACCGCGGCAAGGTCTACCGCTCGAAGGTCTACGAGCTGCCGGAGGCCTCGCGCACGGCGAAGGGACGCGCGCTCGTCAACATCTTGCCGCTACGCGAAGGCGAGCGGATCCAGGCCGTCGTCTCGACACGCGACTTCTCCGAGACGAAGTACCTCGTCTTCGCGACGAAGTCGGGCACCGTCAAGAAGACCGAGTTCCCGCAGTACAACACGCCGATCAAAGCCGACGGGATCATCGCGATCAAGATCCGCGACGACGACGAGCTGCTCGCCGTGCGCGCGGTCGACCCCGACGACGAGATCATCATGGTCTCGAAGGCCGGCCTGACGGTGCGCTTCGCCGAGTCCGATGCGCGTTCGATGGGACGCGACACGACCGGAGTGCGCGGGATGGACGTCGGCAAGAGTGGCGAGGTGATCGCGATGGACGTCGCACGCGACGACATGGATCTGCTCGTCGTGACCGACAACGGCTATGGCAAGCGCACGCAGATCGCGCAGTACCGCAAGACGAACCGCGGCGCCAAAGGCGTCAAGACGATCGGCCTGACCGAGCGCAAGGGTGGCCTCGCCGGCGCGCTCGTCGTGCGCGAGCACCAGGAGCTCGTGTTCATCAGCGTCGGTGGGATGGTCCAGCGTACGGCTGCCGGCGGAATCTCGCAGCAGGGTCGCTCGGCGACGGGCGTGCGCGTGATGAACCTCAAGGACGAAGACCTCGTCAGCGCGGTTGCGCTCGTCGTCGACGCCGGCGACGAAGCCGCACCGGGCGAGGACGCCCCACGCGAGGACGCGGTCGCGGGATCGGTCGAGGGCGACGGCGGCGCATCGCAGGACATCGCGCCACCCGACGCATCCTGATCGGCGGAACGCTCAAACCGTCCAAATTCGCCCTAAACCCTCAGATCAGGCTGGAGGTCCGTCGACAGCCAGAGGGTGTCCCGCCTACGTTCAGCGCTCCTCGCAGCCGCTCCGACGCTCGTCTGCGCAGCGCTCGCAATACCCGCAAACGCGGCGCAAGTGCCGCCCTCGCCGCTCGCGAGCATCGCGTCTCGCGCACCCTCGCGCGCCAGTACGGCGAGCCGCAAGACGACACGCAAGTGCGTGCGTGAGCACGTCCGCGGCAGCCGGCGCATGCGCACCGTCTGCCACACGGTGACGCACAAGACGAAGACCCCAGCGCACCGCGTGCCGGCGGCGAGCAGGGTGACGGCGAGCGCGACGACCGTCGCGGCCGCGCAAGCGCAGACGATCGCAGACGTGCTCGCGACGCCGTGTCAGAACACGCAGCTCTCGCCGCAGGCGAGCAACCTCCCGTTGATCCGCGCGGCCGTGCTCTGCCTGATCAACACCGAGCGCGCCGAGCACGGCAAGGAACCGCTGCAGAGCAACACGAACCTCGAACAGGCGGCCGAAAGCCACGGCAAGGAAATGCTCGCGCTCGACTACTTCGCGCACGTCGCACCGTCCGGCCTCACGCCGGTCGACCGGATTCGCGAAACCGGCTACATCCCGAGCTCGGAAGTCGGCTACGTGCTCGGCGAGAACCTCGCGTGGGGAACGCTCTCGCTCGCGACGCCCGAAGCGATCGTCGACGCGTGGATCGCCTCGCCTGAGCACCTAGCGAACATCCTCGAAGGCCGCTACCGCGAAACCGGGATCGACGTCGAGCCGCAGGCGCCCGAATCGCTCGCCGAAGGCGTCGAAGGCGCGCTGTACACGCAGGAGTTCGGCGTCATCGTCCACTAGCAGCGCGACGAGCACTTGCTTCTCGCTTCGCTGAATGTCTTCCGCTCGTCACGTCCGTTCGCTACCCTGATCGGACCAGAGAAAGGAGGTGGTCCGTACGTTGACTGACAGTTTTTGCGGGACCCTGGAGGTGACCGGCCGCTAGGTCGGAAAGGCTGGACCGCTTAGCGGAATCCAACCCGGGACACCCCGAGACGACCGCCGGTTCTGGTCCCTCCGGCTGCTTTTCTCGTCGTTTCGGTTTTCCAGTCAGAGCAGCAACGTGAGAGGCGCCGTCGAGGCGCCTCTCGTGTTTTCTCGAGCCGCCCAGAAGCCGGCGCGCCTCTGTGTCCTCGGTCGCGGCTAGGCGTTGTAGCTGGCCGCCGAGACGAGCGCGAGGATCAGCAAAAGGACGCCGAGCCCGATCAGCGCGACGCCGCCGCCGCGAAACCGGTCGGGCGCGAAGAGGCCGACGCCTCCGAGCGCGATCAGCACGATGCTGGCGACGAAGGCGGCCGACAGGAGCACCCTGCGATCCGCCGTGGCGCGAGGCTCAGGCCGCCTGCGGCAGGTACTGCAGCCACGCGGCGGGGATCGTCGGGCTGGCGACGTGGATGAAGATCTCGGCGCGCGGCGTGCGCGGGGTGTGCTTCGGATGCATGCCGGCCTGTCGCGGCAGGCGATCTCCCTTGCGGCGGTTGCACGGCGCGCACGAGGCGACGATGTTCTCCCAGTTCGAGCCGCCGCCCTTCGAGCGCGGGATGACGTGGTCGACGGTCAGGTTCGAGCGTGAGCCGCAGTACTGGCAGGTCCAGCTGTCGCGCGCGAACACGGCGCGCCGGGTGATCTTGCGCCGGTGCGCGTCGCGCGGGACGTTGACGTACGTGACGAGGCGGATCACGACAGGCCGCGCGAGCGTCGAGCTCTCGGAGTGCAGCTCGCGCT
>Ga0209327_1000013_pt1 | contig 11259 bp, 5 predicted proteins | sample TexAe_OM3H0_O2_FD_187946 | JGI IMG/M metagenome (GOLD analysis project Ga0209327, IMG submission 187946) | Forest soil microbial communities from Davy Crockett National Forest, Groveton, Texas, USA - Texas A ecozone_OM3H0_O2 (SPAdes) (version 2) | ecosystem: Environmental > Terrestrial > Soil >...
ATTTTGCCGAGTTCCTTAGACTTTATTTTTCTATACGCTTTTGTATTCTCTACTTAACTACCAGAGTCGGTTATAAGTACGGTTTTATTTTTTTTTTAGCTTTTTCTCGAATAATATTTATTAAAATAAATTAAATCTATTAAATAAACTTAATAAAATTATTATTTTCACTATTTTTAATAAAGTTCCATAATATTAAATAGAAACCCATCAATTTTAACGGTGTTTAACCTAAATTTTAGGGACCGACTAAATCATTGCTATACACTCTCAAACAATGCAAACCTTAGTTTTTCAGCGTTAATGATTCATTTAAAAATTACATTAATTCATGTTACTAATTCCAACATTTTTACTTTTGATATCTCCAATAAATTTAACAATTTATCTTCTAATTTACAATTTACAAAACATTCTGCTACCATTTATTATTAAATAAATTCATAGCTTCGGTAGAATATTTAGAGTCCTTATAATCTTTAGTTTTATATTACAAAATAAAGGTGAGCTTTTACGCTTTCTTTAAAAGATGGCTGCCTCTAAGCAAACTTTCCTTTAATTTTTATTTTAATAAAACCTTTTCACTTAATATTCATTTATGGACCTTAGCTTATGATCTGGGCTGTTTCCCTTTTGACATATAGCCTTCTAGTTACATGTCTGTTTGCCTTTTTAAAAATTAAATTTCATTAAAAGTTTTACTAAGTTCAAAGGAATTAAAAAATTCCCCCTAGATTAATGAGTACTTTACCTAAATTAATAAAAAAAAACACGCTACCTTAATAGCTTTCGCAGAAAACCAGCTATCACCAAAATCGGTTAGCTTTTCACTCCCAATTGCAAGTCATCCCAATTTAATGCAACAAACACGGGTTCGGCCCTCTTTTAATTTATATAAATTAAAGTCAGCCTGCTCACAATTAAATCCTTTGGTTTCGGGTTTAAATTATATAACTTAATTGCTATATTTCAAACTTGATTTCTCTATGCCTACTTTTTAACATTAAGCTTGCTATATAATTTAACTAGTTGGACCCTTGTGCAAAAGGTACATTATTACTTCAAAAAGCTTTAATCGCTTGTAGATTTAAGATTTCAGATTTTTTTTCAACTTTCACTTTAATTACTATTTCACTATCGATTACTCATACATATTTTTTTTTGTAATAAATTTTACAATATTCAAATATTTATATACATTAAATATTTTACTATATTATAGAAAAAAAATTTTAACAAAGGACTTTTACCTTCTTTGGTATTATATATACTTATATATAATATTTAAAAAATTTTATTATCTAAAATTATCATGTTCCCTCACCAGTACTTACGATTTTTAACTTCTTCCTATAATTACTTAGATGTTTCAGTTCATTACGTTTTTTAAAATAAAAATTTTTATTTTTTTATTTTTTATAAAAAGAATTTTTTCTATAGGGTATTAATCTTTTATCATAATTTATTCACTAAAGATTACATTTCGTTAATGATTTAACGCCCTTTTTGTATAAGTATCAAGTCATCCTTCTTAAATCTTTTTTCTTTTTTTAAAAAATATATATTATTATTTTTTTATATTATTATATTAACTTATAAAATTATTAACTTATAGAATTATAGAATTATAGAAATAAAAATATATATAAAGGGTAGATACTAAGGGAGTAAATACCAAAGGGTAAATAAAAGATTTTTTTAAAAAAATTTTTTTCTTTTTTCAATCCAAATAAGAATTTCTTCTTAGGGATTTAACTACTTTTTCAATTAAATACAAAAATCATTATTAATTAATTTTTTTTAATTATTTTAAATTTAAAATAATTAAAAAATTTTCTACTATTAAACATAAACAATACTAAGAGAACCCTTAATCTTAATACTATTTTATTATAAATGTAATCTTCATAATAAATTTATATTATTTTAATAAATTTATTATATTTTTTTTTAAAAATATTTAAAATTAAAAAAATAATATTTTTTAATTTTATTATATTATATATACCTAAAAAATTTAGAAAAAAAATAATTAATCATAATTTTTTTTTTAAATTTTCTAAAAAAGTAATTAAATTATAATTTTCTAAAAAAAAATACAAACTATTATTTATTATTTTTTTCTTTAAAATATTATAATTTTTTTTTATTTTATAATTATATAAATATACCATATAATTTTTTCTATCTTTTATTTTACGTAAAAAAATTTGAATATATACAATAATTAAACCATAATGAATCCTTCTATTATAATAAGTTTTTTTTATATTATTTATATAACCATTCTTTTTTATATATTTTTTTTTATGTAAATCATTATTATTATTAATTACATATATAACTTTTGCTCTTTTTAAAAAATTTAATTGTTCTTTAATTAAGAACTTATATAAAATAAATATTAAAAAAAAATACGATTTTAATAAAAATATAAAAATAAATTCTATTAAAAAAAAAAAACTAAAAATAATACCTAAAAAAAAATCAAAAAATGAACTATTAAATTTTCTATAATATTTTCTTAAAATAAAAAATAAAAAAAATATTTTCATTTTTTATTTTTTTATTTTTGTAATATATCTATTTTTGAAACTAAATGATTTATTTCGTAATTTTAAACCTAAAAAGATTAAAAAATATCTTCAATGAAAAAATAAAAAACTCATACTACTTCTTTCTTTATTTATATTATTATAATCATAATCATCATAAATATAACCATATTTTCTTTTTTTTTTTTTTTTATAAATTTTCTTACTTTTAAATCTAAAAATATAATCATATTTAAATTTTCTTTCATTTATATTCTTATATTTTTTTTTATATTTACTTTTTTTTTTTTTAAAATTTTTAAATATTCTAATAATATTTAATATATTATAATTTTCATTATTATAACTATCAATTATTATATTAAATTTATTTAAAAAAAAAAAAAATATAAAATGAAAAAAAAACTTAAAATTTTTAGATACACTTTTACGCGCCATTCTAATTCTTTTTTTTATTTTTATACGTTTACTTCTACTAAAAAAAGTATTAAATCTAACAAAATTATTTAAAAAAGATTTAAAAGAACTAACACCTTCAATTCTACTTAAATATTTATATCTTTTAAATTTTAATCTATATTTATATGATAACATTTTATAATTTAATACTTTTAATCTATTAAAAAAAAATATTTTATTTACATCATAAAAAGAATCATATACTATTTTTTCTCTTTTTAAATTATTATTCTTACTAATTAACTTAAAATTAAAACTACGTCCAAAAAAAAAATTTAAACCCTTTTTTATACCTGTAAAATAATTTAAATAATTAGGTATTTGAAGATCTTTTAATTTTATATTATATTTTATTTTTTTTTTTAATTTAATCAAATTTTTTAATCATTCTAATAATACATTAAAACGTTGAATATTACGATTAAAATAGTATCAAATCAAAACCTTTTTATATTTAAATCTTAAAATATATTGTGACATAATACTATTCATAAAACCTATAGATTCTATAGTATCATCATTACAACCTATAGGTATATTATATAAAAAAGTTTTAACATCTGTATCAACTAACGCAATACTAGGTACTCTAGCACTTAAAGCTTCTTTTGATACAATAAAAGCACTTTTTACATTAGAAATAAAAATAGCACGTGGTCACGTAAATCTTGTAAAAACTCATTTTTCAAAAAGATCTTTTACTTTATTACTATCTATAAAATCTTTTTTTATTAAATATTGACGATATGCTTTTGTTATTACAAAAAAATTAGAAATTAAACCCCGTATTCAACGTCTTGTAACATAAAATTCACCTGATTTAAATGCATTATTTTTAATAATATCTTCTTTTGTTAAATCAAAATTAACAAATCAAAAAGGAAAACCCATATTTATTACATATTTTAATAAAGTATATGATAATTTTAACATTTTGATTGTATGATATAAATTTAAAATTGTGTTTTTTCCTCTTATATTAAAAATTAATCAAGATGATAATAATATAGTATTAAAAATACTATGACCTAAAAAAATTTTATAATTACTTAATTGTATAATTGAAATATATAGTAAATGCATTTTTTTTATTAAATAGAAAAACTACTTGCTTTATAAAAATCCATAGAAATAGGATTTATTATATCCTTTTTTTGTGGTATATTTAAACAAATTATTAAAAAAAAAGTAATAGATATATACATATATTTTGGAAAACAAAATAAAAAAGCTTTTTTTTTTAATCTTTTATAAAAGGATCAATAAATATAACTTTTTTCTCATACTCTAAATGTAATAATATCCATTATTTTTATAGAATAAAAAATAAAAGGTTTAAATACTTTATTTACTGCTATATTACAATTTTTTACAAAAATAATACTTTCAAACATATTAGGCAAAAAAGATGAACGATATATAAAAGACGGTAATTTACATTCCATAAATATTATTAGATTTTGCTCAAAAAGCCCATCTTTTCTTTTAGCTTTTTTTACTACTTTCCTTAATTGTTTTAATGTATACATTATATAAAAATTTTTTGCAATTCTTATATCAATAAATTCTTTTTTTTGTATATGTCTTTTTTTTTTAACATATAAATCCCGAACCTCATATATAAAATATTTTTTTTTTCATCAATCAAAATTTCTTTTTCTCCTTTTTCTATTAAAAAAAAAAAAACAAATTTTATTTAATTTCTTAGAAGGTTTAATAAAAAAAACTTTTTTTATTATATTTCAATAAATTTTTAATTTATATACATATTTCATATTTAAACGTTTAAAAAAAATAATATCTTGTTTTTTATTTTTCATTTTTTTTAAATTATGCTTTCTTGCTTCGTTAAATATTTTATACTTTCTAATTAATTTATTATAATTAAATTTACGTCAATGTGTTTCAATAAGAAATGAATTACGAACAATACCTCATATATCTAATTTATATTTTTTATATACTGATAAACGTTGTTTAATAAAAAATCCCATTTTTTTTATTTTTTTTCAAAAATTTTTTTTAATAATTCATGATTTTCACTTTTATCATTTAAAATATAAATAAGTTCTTCTTTACTTTTACTCATTAAAAAATCTAAAGCCTCCTTATTTTTTAACCTTAATTCAGCCAACTCTGTTTTAGTCAATTTTATATCTAATTCACGTAATACATCAGATAACTGATTATATTTGTGTATATAAATGCCTTCCTTGTTTAAGGCATAGTTAGGATCTTCTGCTATTTCAAAAAAATCAAAACCATAACCTTTAACTTCACATAAATTATGTACTCGGATTAACTCACTTAGTACCCTCTTACTTTCACCACCTGTATTATACTCCAATATAAAGAAGTATTCTTCTGGATGCATATCCACCACTATTATCATAAAGTTATGAAATGTATAAAATGAATTCATTATTTTTTTATGATATATTGTAAGTTATTTTATTTTGCTTTTACCTTCTTAAGGATTTATATACTTTTTTTTTTAAAAAAGTATAAATTAAATTTTTTTAATATAATTATATTAAAATGTTTATTTAATAAATATATTAAAATTAATAAATATATAATAATAAATCAAAAATAATAATAAGATTTAATTATTGTATTGAAAAAAAAATTCTTGTATGATAATAAATATTGTATTAAATTTATTTTAGAAAACCAAAAGTAATAAGAACCTATAGGAGATAATCTATAATAAAGTTTACGATATCTTAAATTATTTGTACTAAAATGACTTCTTTTTGGTCTTTTTTTACTTAAAAAAACATGACTAGGATCTTTTCATCTTTTACTTTTATATATACTTTTAAAAAAAGATCTTCCCATATATTTATTAATTTTTACAAATAATCGTATATTATCCAGAATTGTTCTAAAAAAATAAAAAATACGACGTTTAGTTTTTATATATAACTTTAAATGATATTTTATTAATATATATTGAAAGAAAAAATATGGAATAATAATCATTCAATAAAAAATAATGTAATTAAAGTTTATATTATCTGTTAATTTTTGATAATTAAATAAAAAACCTTCTTTTTTAAAATTAAATCTATAAAACATTAAATAATCATTAAATAAATTAATTAGAGGCATTTTTTTTATTATAAAAAATTTTTTATAATTATTTATAAATTTTTCTAAATTATTTATATTAATAAATGTAATCGTAAATAAAATACTTTTATAGATAGGTTTATTTTTATTAAATTGATCAAAACTATTATGATTTAAAAATTTTTTTAAATTTAAAAATTTTTTAAATCATATAAATTTTTGATTATAAAAAATTTTTATTAAATTTAAATTTCTTAAAGATTTAAATAAAAAAAATTTATATATATATAAATTTTTTTTATTTAAATTATTTATAAAATTAAATTTATTTTCATTCTTATTAATCTTAATTTTAAAATCAAAATCTAATATATGATATTTTTTATTAATAAAAAATATTTTAAAATATTTTTTATTAATAAAAAATATCATAATAAAAAATATAATATAAATAACATAAACCATACAAATATATATATTATATTTTAATAATTTTTTTTTAATAAAAGGAAATGTATTTGTTATTATTAAAAAAAAATTATATAAATTAATATCATATTTTATTAAAAATATTGTTTTTAAATTTAACAAGTATATATTATGATATACAAAAAAATTACTTGAACGATTTTTTAAAAAGAATCAATTTCTTTTTAAATTGGTACTTAATAAAGAAATTAAAGGTATACGACGTTTACGTCTTCTTATTAATTTTTGTTTTTTAAAATAATAATAATTAGATTTAAAAAAAATTACTTTATTTTTTATATTTTGTAAAAATTTTATAAAAAAATTTGATATATCTTGTATATTAAATTTAAATAATAATAAATATTTTAAATTTAATATATAATTTAAAATATTTATTATTAATATTTTTATATAAAAATAATAATTAAAAAAAATATTTTTATATAAAAATATTAATAAATTTAAATTATATTCTTTAAATACAAAATATATATAATTATTCATTAATATATTTTTATATCATAAAAATATTAATATATTTTGTTTTATTAAAAAATTATAATAATATTTCATATTAAATATTAAATGTTTTATAAATATTCAAAAATAAAAATTATTTAAATAAATTATTTTTGAATATTTATATTTTTGAATATTTAATCAAAAAAAAAAAGAAAAAGAAAAATTCAATCTATAACAAAGTCATCAAAAAATAAAATGTTCTTTAATAAAATATTTACTAAATAAATATTTTATTAAACATTTTATATAATAATCAAAAATAAATCAAAAAGGTATTAAATCTACACGATTTCTTATTCAATATTTTTTACGTATAAAACGTAAATATTTACGTTTTACATATCGTACATATGTTTCATGTGTTTGATATATAAAATAACGTACTTTTAAATATAAACTATTATATCAATTTTTTAAAAAACGTTTTAAAATTTTTATTATATTATAATCTTTTAATTCTGAATAATAACGATATTTTGTTAATTTTATTAAAAAATTATTATAATAATTTTTTAATAAAATAATAAAAATTCTAAAAATATCTAATTCATTTAAATAAAAAAAAAAAAAATTACCATAATAATAACTATAATAAAATGTAAATTTTAATGCATTTTTATTTAATAAATGAATTTTATTATCTGTTAAATAATAAGCTCATTCTTCTTTTATATCAAGTATATTTAAAAATAAATTAAAAACATAACTATAATAATTTATATCATATTTCTGTTTTTGATAGGTATAATAATAAAAAAAAGTTCTATTTATTGTTTGATTTTTAAAAATATTATTTTTTTTTATTTTTAAAAAAGAATAAGGAGAATGTCATAATAAATGTTTTATATGAAATTGAATTGAAAAAGTATTTAAATAAGAAAAAATACGTAAACCTTTATTTCTTTTTGTATTTTGAAAAAAAAATTTTTTTAAATTTTTTATTTTTCTTAATACTTTAATTTTATAACTTTTTATTTTAAATTTATATTTATTATTATATTTATTTATTTTATTATATTCAATAAAATATTTATTAAATTTTTTATAAAATAAATTCATCATATACATAAATTTATCTTTATTACCAAAAGAATCAACACCACTTGCATGCAATAACTCTTTGAAATGTCAACGTAATTTAAAATGGTGAAATAGATCCTCATTAATTTGTTCTTGCTCTTTATTTTGCTCCATAATATTATCATTTACTTTTTCTACATTATTTATAAATGTAAAACTATTTAAAGTACTTAAAGTTTCTAAATTCAAAGGTTTACCTTCTACTTTTACATTTTTAAGTCAACTTAAAAATTTAAAATTATTATCCATTTTTACTTTTTTATAAAGATTATAATAATGTAAAAATGATACTATACGTAATAAATAAATACGCATATGATAATAATCCTTTTTTCAATGTTCTATAAAAAATACTGAAAAATAGTTATTATTTTTCAATGTTTTATATCTATTAACTTTTAAATAATCAAAAAAACCCCAAAAATCTAAATTTTTTTCATTTAATCTTTTAAGAAAGAATACTCGTTCTCAATATTTATATTTTAATAATTGGTTACTATATACCGTATCTATTTTATTTAAGAGTCTATGTGATAATTTATTAAAGTTACGTAATTTATTTCTATCAAAAAAATAAAATTTTTTTAATATTTTGATACTTGTATGTGTTAAATTAAAATAATTTTTTATAATATATTGATAATACATTTTTTTTTTATTTATCCTATAAGGATATTTTTTATATATATAACGTATTTTAAAAATAACATTTTTTAAACAACTTTTTTTAGATAAATCTCTATAATACACATATTGATTCATTTCATCTGTATGACTCATACTAACATAATCATTTATAGACTTATCAGTAAAAGTATTTGGAGGTACTCTTTGTGTACGCATTTCTGTAATTAACAAAGTTGGTATTTTATTTTTTCAAATAAAATTTTGCTGTTCATTAATGAAATTTCTATAATATTTTTTAAAAAAAAATAGTCTATTATTTTGTTTTTTTAATTTAAGATATTTTAAATCTATAAATAAATTTTTTAATGTAAAAATTACTTTTTCTACTTTTTTTATTTTATTAAAATAAGACTCAAAAGCTCAATTAATTTCTTTTACTTTTTTTAATTTATATTTTTCTAAAAAAAATATATTAAATTCTTTATATATATAACTAAAAGGTATATTTTTTAATCTTATATAAGAAGATAATAAATAACGTGGTTTTTTTTTACTAGTATGGCGTTTTTTAAAATAAGTATATCATGCTTGTGTTTTTTGAAATTGAGTTTTTAAATCTTTATTATAAGGCAGTCTTTTAACTTGATTTAAATTTTCCCAAAAACCCATATTATTTGAAATTTCTGTTTTTGAATTTTCAAAATATCTACTATTATTAAAAATAGGTAATTGACATCCTTTTAATTTTTCTTTTTTTACTGCCTTATATCAATCACGTCCTTTAAACATATGCCTTAAAGATCAATTTAACATTCTTTTATATTTTTTTCAACGCCTAATAAAATGAGCCCCATGATATTTATTCCATTTTTCAAAAATATTATTTAAAATAATAGTTTCCTTATTCATTTTTGTTTTATTGAAATTATTTTCTATAAATAAATTTATATTAAAATTTGAAGAAAATTTAAAATTATATTTATTTAATTTTAAATTTAATTGTTTTATAATTTCACTATAAAAAAAATTATTATGAATATTAAGATCTATTAATGTATTATGTAATTTTATTATATTAAAATAATTACGTAAATCAATTCAATCAAAATTTATAAAATGTAGATTCTCTTTTATATTAAATAAAGGTATATATAAAAAATAATGTTTATACAATAATAAAAAAAAATAATTTATAATTCAATAAAAATAAAATAAAAACAATAATAAAATTATACATTTTATAAAAAAAAAATTACGTTTAATAAATAATATTATAAATTTAAAAAAATAAAATAATATATATATATTTATTTTTATTAAATTATAAATTATATTTAATAAAAATATATATACATATAATAAAACTATTATTATATATTTATATATAATAATAAATAATATTTCTATATTATTATTATATATATTTTTTATTAAATATAAAGATATTTTTATATTACATATTTTATATATAAATATTTTTATATATTTATCTAAAATATATATAAAAAAAAAAAATATATATTTTTTTTGTTTAATATAATAATTAGTATTAATTATTATATTAATATAATAATTTATATTTGTATATAATTTTATAAATTTATTACGAAATATAAAAGGATCATCTAAATATTTATTATTTAAATCTTTTTTTTTATTAAAAAAAAAACTAGAAAAGTAATAAAAAATTTCCATAAATTTTAAATTAAATAATAATTTTTTAAAAATAATAAAATAATTATATAAATTAAAAAATATATATAACATGTATGTTTTTAAAGGAATAAAAAAATTAATTATTATTATTCTTAAAAAATATATATTAAATAAATAAATAATGATATTATAAAAATAAATAAAAATATATATAATAATATTATATATATTTTTATTTATATATAATATTATATATTGTCAAAAAGAAAAATAAATAGAAAGTTTTTTAAAATAAATAGAATGACCTAATCTTTTAAAAAATTTTAAATAACGCCAAGTATTAAAGAAAAAAAATAAGCTAAAAAAAATAAAAAAAAAAAAATATATAACTATTATAAAAAAAAAAAATAAAAATATATTTAAAAAAAAAAAAAAAGTAATATATTTATAAAAAGTTTTTTTAACATAATAAATTATATAAAAAAAACTTGGTAGAATAGTAAAAAAAGTACAGTAAAGTATATATTTCATTTTATTTTTTATATTTTCAATTTATATTAGAAGAAAAAAAATGATATATATCATTTTTTTTCTTGTCTCTTTTTTCATTTAACAATTTATAATCATCATCTAATGTTAATACAATTGCACCTACCATTGCAATAAATAATAAAATAGCTGCACTTATAAATAGTATATATAATTTATTAAAAAGAAGTTCTCCAATTGAACTTATTTGTATATTATTTGAAAAATTTCAATTTAAATAATAAATTAAACTTTCTATTTCTATTATATTAAACATATTAAAAAA
>Ga0209327_1000015_pt1 | contig 11028 bp, 12 predicted proteins | sample TexAe_OM3H0_O2_FD_187946 | JGI IMG/M metagenome (GOLD analysis project Ga0209327, IMG submission 187946) | Forest soil microbial communities from Davy Crockett National Forest, Groveton, Texas, USA - Texas A ecozone_OM3H0_O2 (SPAdes) (version 2) | ecosystem: Environmental > Terrestrial > Soil >...
AAGTCTTAAAAAAGATATTAAGAAGGCTAAAATACCCTAAAATGCACTTTTATGGAGATTTTGTAAATATGAAATCAAAAATAAAAAAAAGATTTTAGGGTAATGTAATTTATTAGATAATTTACTATTTTATAGTAGGGACTAATAAATTATAGGGGTTAGTAAGAATGAAGAGGTAGAAAGTTTTAAAAGGTAGCGGTAGGTTATATATGCTTATATGGGGTGGTGTTTTATAAATCATAATATAATGTTAGGTATGTTTTTTGGAAGGTAATATAACTTAGGGCATCGTGGTGGAAAGGTAGACACATTAAGTTTAGACCTTAAGTTTTGAGGGTTCAAGTCCCTCCGATGCCAGGAGTCGTCTAATTGGCAGGACGTTAGTCTTTGACACTAAAAATAAAGGTTCGAACCCTTTCTCCTATATGAGCCGGTTTTTTTATTGTTTTAAGAGGGGTGGTAATAGTTTAAGAGGCAGAATGTCATATTGTGACTGTGAAGATGTGGGTTCAAGTCCCATTTACCACCTCTCTTAGATGATAAAAATTATTTATTATTATTTTGATATCATTGCAGGTTGCTATTAAAAACGCAAAATTTAATAAGATATTTAAGTGAATAATTTACAATGAAATATTTAATTTAATATAAATAAATAATATGTTATATAATATTATGGTAAAAAAAATTTTAGAAACTTAAAAGCTATTATTATTTTAAAGCAAATTTTTAATAATTTTTTATATGTAAAAATTATAACACACACACAAAACAACAACAACAAAAAAATGAAATCAATTTTTTTTATTTCAATGACATCAGCAGCTAAATTTATAGGAGCAGGTCTAGCCACTATTGGTTGTGCAGGAGCAGGAGCAGGTATCGGTATTGTTTTTGGAGCATTAGTTTTAGGTATTAGTAGAATCCTTTACAAGAACCTAAATTATTTCAATTGACTTTATTAGGTTTCGCATTATGTGAAGCTATGGGTCTTTTATCTATTATGATGGCATTCTTGATTTTATATAGTTAGGTGTTGATGAAGAGATTCTCTTCGTTGGCAAAAGCCGTAATAGGCTTTTTATGTTTAATTGCCTCATATGTAATATTACATATGATCGATTTTGCAGTAATCTATTCTATTTTTTTATATTTTCAATTTTTAGTGGCGCCTTTATTAACAGCCTTTGGTTATTTATGTTATGTAGTTAGATTATCAATACCTTATTTTTTTGTATATATTTTAATATGTTTATTTTTTAATTTTACAACATATCAAAAAAATTCAACTATAAAATTATTAAAATATACTATAGATATAAATGCAGTAAAAAAATCTAAAATATATATATATTTACGTGAATATAATTATGTTTTAATAATTTTGTTTAATTTATTATTATTATCTATTATTTATTATTCATATATGAATAATAAATATTTTTATTTATTATTTATTTTTTTATTTTATTTATTAGTTTTAATTATAATTAAGATAAAACATTTTTTATTAAAAAATGTTACTTGAAGATCTAAAAAAGCTAATATGTTTGTAAATTTAATATTAGCTATTTTGGTTTGTGCATATATAAGTATGGCTATGGAGGATTTATATATATCAAATTTTAAATTAAATGGTTTTGAAAATGCTTGAAAATTAGTTGATAATAAATATTTTATAAAAATGCCTTCAAAAGATTTAAATTGAAATCGTATATATAATTGGTCTAAACAAATGTCATCAGATTGTTATATGAATACTGTGAAAAAAAATTTATTAATAAAGTCTATAGATAAAACATTTGTAGATGCTGTTAATGATCAAAAAAAGATAAATAATATAAATATAGCAGCTTATTTACAAAAAACGCAAAATGAGGATGAAATGTTGTCTAAATTTACAAATGCTTTTTATAAAAAATTTAAAAAAATTTTTTTAATGCAGACTAAAATGAAAACTTCTCATTTTATACCTACCTCTGAAGTTAATGAGCGTAAAAAAATATTTAATTGATTAATTAATACTTATCATATTATAGATATGTCAAAATTTTATATGGATACGGAAGCAGTTAATGCTGAATCTATTGCTTATAATAATTACTTAGAATTATTAAATAAAAAATTTAATAATATAACAACTAAAAAAGTTTTTTTAATTACATTAAATAAAAATTTTAGTAATTTTAGAAGTTTAGGTTTTTTTGCAGAGTTTAATGAGTCATTTAAAAATAATTATGAAAAATTTTTAAATTCTGATAAAAGCATTATAAAAAATTTAAAAAATTTTAATACATTAGATTTTGAATATTATAACAGTAATTTAGATTTTGATTTTAGTCAATTTAAAAATGAAATTTATATATTATTTAAAGAAAATAAAATGGCTTTATTATCTAAAAAATTTAAAAATTTAAATACTATTAAAACTTTTAAATTTTTATTTAAAGAAGATGTTTTGACAGATAGTAATTTTAAAACAGATATACAACCTAAGGCTAAAGTATTAATGATACCAGATTTAAAAAAGTTACAATATTGAAAAACTTTTAAATTAAATTATAAAGAGCTTCTTTATAGTCGTTCTAAAGGATTAAAGAAAATTGAATTAAAGAAATCTATTATTGATTCATGAGAAAATGAATGGTTAAATAAGAATAAATTTAAAATGGTACAAAATAATGTTAATAATTTAGATGAATTATATATAATTGTCGATGATGATACAGCTTATTGTTTATCAGATTTGACTAATTTAAAACAAGTTGAGGATTTAGAATTTGATTATCCAATTGAGGAATATGATGGTATATCTGAATTTATTGATTATTATTTAGAAAATATAAAATTACGTTCTAAAGTAGCCCATTTATATTCTATAAATAAATTAACAAAAGCTAATAATTTAGATAAAGCAATTTTAGAATTACAAAACCCAAGAAAGCATGTACCGCATTTTAGTAATATATATCATGAAATGATGATGCAAAATTCTAATAATTTTTTTCAATATGTTTTAGAAAATTCAACATTTTTTAGAAATTCAATGACTATTTTTAGGGCCTGTTTACCTTTTGATTTATGATTTAGTTTAATGAATAAATTATTAAATTTAAAAGTTGATTCTTTATATTTGTATAATTTAAAAGATTATACAAATTATTGTAAAAGTGATTTTACGGATGATTTACAGTTTAATTTTTCTTTAGCTTTTAAAATAATGCAATATAAATATGATGTGACATCTTTACAATCGATCCCAGATTTGGAAGGTCTACCAGGAACTTTTTATGAGTATACTGTACAATATAAGTATCAAATGGATAAATTTTTTTGATATGAGGAGCAAGAAGCTTTAATAGATTGAATTTATGAAATTTCATATTATTCATTAGTAAATATTATGGATGCAATAAATAATACTGATTATAAAGAGGATACTTTTATGTATAATATGTTAAATGAGCAAAAATTCAATAAAAAATTTAAATGAGTTGATGATTTTTATGGTACTAGAAGATTAATAAGTGAAATTGAAAATAATCAAAATAATCAAAATAATCAATTAATTAATTTAATTTATAAACAATTTAATGAATTAGAAAATTTAGAAAAGTTTAATAATGATCATCAGTATTATTTATTAAATACTAAAAAAAAAAATAATGATTATTTAAATAAATTATTTGATTTTAGTGAGGTCATAACTATAGAAGAATTTAAATTAAAAATGGCTAAAGATATTAACTTTTTAAATTTATGACCTAATTATATAAAATCTATGTTAATTCAAAAAGCGCAGTTAATTATTAAAGATTTTAATGATATGAGACATGAAGAGTTTCATTTTGATTTTTTTGATACATTAAGCGATATTCAACGTGAAAAATTTTTGGATAAAGATTTAGATAGATCTTTTTTTGAGGAGTGTAAACAAATTGAAAAGTTAAAGGATGAGGATATATGTCCTTGAAATGATGATCAATTGTATGATATTGATGATCATGCTGATGAAGTTTTTTTATATGAGGAAATCGAATTTTTGGATAATTTTGAGTATTTAATGATGTTTGAGTATGAAACTTTGTTAGCAAATGAAGAGTTATATGATAAATTAATGACATTAAATGATAATATTGATACTTATCATCAAAAACTTGTATTTAAATATGGTATTGAATTAAATAAAGCCTATGTTAATGTAATTCAAAATTTAATAAATGAAATGGAATTTAAGCATCAACTATTATTAGATAATAATAATGATATTGTTAATGAAAAAATTAATGAAATGAAATTAGATTTAATAGAGTTGGCGCGCCAAGAATTAAATTTAATAACAATGAAAGAATTACCTATATTTGATTGATCTACTTATAGCTTTATACAGGAAAATATTGATATATTAATAAAACAAGATTATCCATTATATGTTGAAAAAATGAAGATATTAAATCAGTCTTTAAATAAAGAAATTTTTAAATATAATGTAAAAGTTAAGAATCTTAAGTTATATAATGAGCAATTTATACAGCATTCTAAACAATTAAATCCAGTAACTAAAAGATTTATTGAAAAAAATTGGGATGATTATAATTATCATTCTAATAAAAATGATAAAGTAATGCGTGATTGATACAAAAAGAAAAAATAATGTTAAAGCCATATTCAATTTGTGGAGGTCGTAAGTATCGTATAGTTCGTAAATTATATAAGCCATTAGTTATATTATTTCCATCTAGTATTTGTAATCAATATTTTTCAGAAAAAAATAAAATACGTTTTATTAAGCAAATTTTTAGATGATTTTATAAAGGTACAAAAGGATTTAAAGTTGAGCCATTTTTAAAGCATGGTATGTTTAAATGCCAAATTGTTGAAGGCGATATAATACATGTTACATGTCAAACACAAAAAGCTGGTTGAAAAAAACTTTTATCTAGATTAAATTATCGAATAGTAGATTATAAAATTTTAAGAAGACGCAAATATTGTTTAGCTTTTACATTCTTTTTTTCTGATATGGGTAGTAATGATAAGCAAATAATATTAGATATAACATGTACAGAAACTGATTGTTTCAGTATTTTTATTGTTACTAATTCTTGCTATTTAAATGATTTCATGCAAATGTTATATTATTTTAATGTTAGCATTGATATTTAATCTAATTACTACATATTATATAATAAAAAAAAATGTATTTATATATTATTTTTTCTAGTTTAATATCAAGTTTATGGATAGGTTTATTTGGTAAATATATAGGTAGACAAGCTGCTATATATAGTGCACTTTTGACTCTATTAATATCATTATTTTTTGCTATAATTATTTTACAAGAAATTTTATTAAATAAAAATATAGTAGTAATAAATTTATATAATTTATTTATTATTAATGATATTAAATTAGATATCGGGTTTTTGTTTGATCAGTTAACAGCTATAATGTTGTTTGTTGTATTAAGTATATCAGCGTTGGTACATATTTTTACGGCAGGTTATATGAGTCATGATCCTTTTATTGTACGTTTTTATACATTTTTGGGATTATTTACTTTTTTTATGATAATATTAGTTACTGCTGATAATTTTTTACATTGTTTGTAGGTTGAGAAGGTGTAGGTGTATGTTCTTATTTACTTATTAATTTTTGATATACACGAATAGCTGCTAATAAGGCAGCTATTAAAGCGATGTTAATGAATAGAATAGCAGATGTTTTTTTTATTTTTGCAATTATATTATTATTATATTATTTTAAAACATTAAATTATATATTAATTTTTAGTCTTGCTGATTATATAGAAAATTATTCTGTTTTTTTTCTTTTTACAGAATTAAAAATTATAGATTTAATATTATTTTTTCTTTTTTTAGGAGCTATAGGTAAATCAGCACAAATTGGTCTACATACTTGGTTACCAGATGCTATGGAAGGTCCTACGCCAGTTTCAGCTTTATTACATGCTGCTACAATGGTTACTGCAGGTGTTTTTTTATTAATTAGATGTTCTTTTCTTTTTGAAAAATCAGATTCAATTTTATTTTTAATTATAATATTTGGTTCAATAACTGCTTTATTTTCAGCTTTAGTTGCAACATTTCAGTATGATATTAAAAAAATAATTGCTTACAGTACTTGTAGTCATTAGGTTATATGTTTTTTTGTAGTGGATTATCAAATTATAATATTACTTTATTTCATTTATTTAATCATGCATTTTTTAAAGCATTATTATTTTTAGGTGCTGGTAGTATTATTAGTAGTTTAATGGATGAACAGGATATGAGAAGAATGGGTTCTTTAGTATATAAATTACCATTTACTTATATATCTATATTAATAGGATCTTTAGCTATTTTAGGGTTTCCATTTTTAACAGGTTTTTATTCTAAGGATTTTTTATTAGAAGCTACATTTATTAGTTATTCATTAGATTCTTATTTTATTTATATAATGGGTGTATTAACAGCATTTTTTACAGCTATGTATTCATTTAAATTAATATTTTTTGTATTTTTTGTAAAAACTAACATGTTTAATAAGTTTAGTAGTATTCAAGAAAATAATTTATATATATTAATACCATTATTTATTTTATCAATTTTATCTATTTTTATAGGTTATTGATTTTCTGATATATTTATAGGGGTAGGAAGTGTATATTTAAATAATGTTATTTTTATTGATTATAATCATTTTAATAATATAGAAGCAGAATTTTTAAGCCCATTAATAAAAAATATGCCTTTATTATTAACATTTTTAGGAATGTTTTTAGGTTATATATTTTTTTATTATTTTGATATAAAATCAACTAAATTAGTTAATATGTTTTTATTAAAAACTAAATTATATGAATTTTTTTTTAATGCAGGATTTTTTAATTTTATATATAATTCTATTTATATATTTGCATTAAACATATTTTATAAAATAAATGTAAAACAAATAGAAAAAGGTTTTTTAGAAATTTTTGGACCTGTTGGTCTTTATTTATTTTTTAGAAATTTAAGTTATAAAGTAAGATTATTAAGTCCTTATTATATTAATATAATTTTATTATTAATATATTTGAATTTAATGATCATTATATATTTTTTATTATTATATAATATTATAATAATAAAAAATATATATTTATTACTATTATTGTATTATATAATATCATAAAAGCATTTGGAAATTAAGGAGATTTAAAAGATGTAATGAATTTTAAAGACCCTGTTAGTACATTTGCGTATAATTTAATATCTTTACATCATGATATTATGTGATATATAATAATAATTTTAACATTAGTATATTGATCATTATATAAAGTAATAAAAGAATATTCTTGAAGTAATTTTAATAAACAAGAAGGTTTCTTGTTAATATTAAATAGTACTTTCTTTTTTAAAATACAAAGATTTATATTTTATCTTTGATTAAATTTTTTTGTATTAAATATTGTATTTTTTTTTATAAAAATATTTTATTGATTAGCAGAAAAATTAGATTCATTATTTTTAAAAACTAAAAAAACAGCATTTAATAAATTATATGTAAAATTTATAATATTTGTTTTGGGTCGTAATTATTATACAGGTTTTAATTGAGATTATGAAAATTATTTACAAAATTTAAGTTTAGATACTTTTGATGCAATAATTTTAGATAGATTTTTTTTTAGTTATTTATTTAATACACCATCTAATGCTTTATTATTTAATGAAGGTTTTGATGATGTGTTATCTACATTAAAATTTAGACATAGTATTAATTTAGAATATGTATTTGGTATGTTTCCTACTATAATAATTGGATTTATTATAGTACCTTCTATGTATTTATTATATTCAAATGAAACAGATATTAATCCATGTTTAACAGTTAAAGTAGTAGGACATCAATGATATTGAAGTTATGAAGGTTCTAATACATATTATGTAAATGGTTCTAATGATGTAATTAATTTGGATTATAATTTTGATAGTGTTATAATAAATGAAACAGATTTAGTACCTGGAGGTTTAAGATTATTGGAGACTGATACTTCATTGGTTTTACCATATAATGTAGTTGTAAGATTTTTAATAACGTCATCTGATGTATTACATGCATGAGCTTTACCAGAATTAGGTATTAAAGTAGATGCTGTACCAGGTCGTTTAAATCAAGTTGTTACAATAGCTAATAACGTAGGTATTTTTTATGGTCAATGTTCTGAATTATGTGGTGTATCGCATGGTTTTATGCCAATAAAAGTTAATGTTATATCATTAACAGATTTTTATAATCTAATATTAAATAAATAAAAAATAAATGAAATCCCCATTAGAACAATTTGATATTGTGAATGTAAAATCATTAAATACAACTTTAATTGATATTTCTTTAAATAATATAATAATACCTTTTTTATTATTATTAGGTATTATTGGATTATATTTATTTATTTTTAATAATAGATTTAATTTAATACCGTTTTATGTACAAAATATAATTGAAAAAGAATTTATATTTATTATAGGTTTAATAAAACAACAAGCGCATAATTATGGATTATTTTGATTTCCTTTAATATATAGTTTATTTAATTTTGTATTATTTTGTATTTATTAAGTTTATTACCTTTTGGTATAGCTTTAACAAGTCATTTGATTTTAATATTTTTATTATCTAGTACAATATGTATTTCTATATTTGTTATTGGATTATTAAGATTTAATCTTAAATTTTTACATATATTTATTCCATCATGTCCATTTGTTTTATTACCAATTTTAATACCAATTGAAATATTTTCATATTTAATACGTTTATTTAGTTTATCTATAAGATTAGCAGCTAATATATTAGCTGGTCATACATTAGTACATATTATTGTAAGTTTTATTTTAAATTTAACAAAAACAGATTTAATTTTATCTGTTTTATTTTTAATACCATTATTCTTAATATTAACATTAGAATTTGGTGTAGCTTTATTACAAGCTTATGTTTTTACTGTTTTAGTATGTATTTATTTATCTGATACAGAAAAATTACCAAGTCATTAAATGAAAGCAAAATATCCTAAACATATGTTTCATGTATTAGAACCTAGTTTATGACCTTTTTTTTTAGCATTTGGTTTGTTTTTTTTTGTAACAGGTTTAGCATTTTGTATGCATTATGTTATTACAGGTTATTATATATTAATAATAGGTTTAGCAATAATCATAGTAACATCTGTTTTTTGATTTTTAGATATATCAAGAGAAGCGGTAGTTGTAGGTTACCATAGTAAAATAGTAAGACAAGGATTAAAATTAGGTTTTTTATTTTTTATAACTTCTGAAATAATGTTATTTTTTGGTTTTTTTTGAGCATTTTTTCATTCAGCATTATGTCCTTCAATAGAAGTAGGTACAATATGACCACCAGTAGGTTTACAAGTTATACCAGTATTTGAATTTCCATTGTTTAATACTTTTGTTTTAATTATATCAGGTTTTAGTGTTACATGAGTACATAGAGCAATTAGTTTAGGGTCTTTTAAAAATGCGGTAGATGGATTTGTACTTACTATAGTTTTAGGTTTATTTTTTGTATTTTTACAAGGATTAGAATATTTTGAATCAACATTTAATTTACAAGATGGTGCATATTCTTCAGCATTTTTTATGTTAACAGGTTTACATGGTTGTCATGTAATTGTTGGTGTATGTTTTTTATTTGTATGTTTTATTTCATTATTAAATAATCATTTTTTAACAAATCATTATATAAGATTAGTATTTGCTATATGATATTGACATTTTGTTGATATTGTTTGAATTATATTATTTTTAAGTGTATATTGTTGAGGTAGTTGATAATATAATGGCACAAGTAGATTTTGTTAATTATTTTTCAATTTTATTTTGATTTTATATAGTTTTTGTAATTTATTATTTAGTAAATTTTAGTGTATTATTACCTTCAGTATATAGTTCATTAAAAGTTAGAAGTAATATATATTTTTCTTATTTTATAAGAATGAAATCAAAAATCCAAAATACAATTAAGGGTTTTAACATTTTTTTCTATATTAAAAAAATATTTTTAGTTCTATTTTTTTTATTAAAAAAAAGTATTTATATTGTATAAATGATTTCACATATTATTTTTTTAATAAATATTTTTGAAATTATTGTTGCATTTAATGATATACATTGTTTTTTTATAGACAAAAATTTAATTAAAGATATTTTAGATTTAGTAATAATTGTTAAATATTCTGTATATGCATTTTTTAAATATATATCAATACGAATACATTATTATTATTTAATGATATATACAATTTTTGTATTACCACATATACCTTTTGTATTATTTATATTAAAATATTTTTATGTGTTTAAAAGAACAGCTATTTGATATATGCGTTATTTTAAATTTATATCAAAAAGACGTAAATGATGAAAGCTTTATTATAAATTTCATAGAATTAATTATTTTAAAGTATTATTTTTTATATTATTTTTTATATTATTTGGATTGATGTGAAAAAGAAAACAAACTTATTTAAAGCGCAGTATTATTATTAGATTAATATTTTTTTATTTTTTATCTATATATTTATCTGATATATTTGTGGTTTTATTTGACTATAGTATAATTGGATATATATTAGCTTTATTTATATCTTTTTTTATGGTATTTATTACATTAAATTAATTTAATGTAATAAATTAATTAAAAAGAATGAATGTTGTTTACAACATTCATTTTAAAACATAACAATATGAGGCGTAAACTAACACTTCAATATTATATTATTATGTTTTTTTCGAGAAACTTTTTTAATAATATAGGTATTGTTGAAAGTGTTGGTGATGGTATAGTAAACATTTTAGGTTTGCAAAATGTTGCAAATGGTGAAATGGTTGAAATATGCATTTTAACTAATCTTCAAGGTATACAAACACAAAAAGCATTAGTCTTAAATTTAGGACCTAAAAAAGTAAGTGCTGTTTGTTTAGCTTCTGATTTTTTTATTAAACCAGGACA
>Ga0209327_1000018_pt1 | contig 10072 bp, 7 predicted proteins | sample TexAe_OM3H0_O2_FD_187946 | JGI IMG/M metagenome (GOLD analysis project Ga0209327, IMG submission 187946) | Forest soil microbial communities from Davy Crockett National Forest, Groveton, Texas, USA - Texas A ecozone_OM3H0_O2 (SPAdes) (version 2) | ecosystem: Environmental > Terrestrial > Soil >...
GCGCAGGCCCGCGCGGATGCGCTGCTGTTCTCCCAGCCGCTCGCCATGATCGGTTCGGTGCTCGAGGGCTTCGTCGGCGAAGACGTCGCCGGCTTGGGGGTTCTGGGTGCGATTGCGCCGACGACGGGGTTCGACCGCGCATCGCTGATTCGCACGATGCTGGTCCTCCGGGGGATCGCCGGCGAGGAGGCCTTCCGCTTGGTCGCAGAGCTTGTCGCGTCCACGCAGGCGCGCTTCGGTGCTATCGCCGAACTGCGTTCGGCGCTGCCCCAGCACGAGTCGCTGCTGCGAGCCGACTATGCGGAGCGTCTCGCGGCACTTGAGCCGGATGACGCCGAACAGGTGCGTCGTGACGTCACGGGCTACCTGGAAGCGCACCCGTCGCTTGCCGAGGCGCTCGGCCCAACATAGGCCCCGCGAGTGCATTTCTATTTCGATGAGAGCGGCGACTATGCGTTCCCTGAGAACGGGTTTGACTGCTACGTCCAGGTCGCCCTCATCTGTCCGGACAGTTGCTTGGGCTCCTGTGCGGAATTCGTCGAAGCGCGAAAGGAACGATGGGAGACCAGCGAGCTACACGGGCTCAAGCTCACGTCCGAGCAGCGGCTCGATGTCGCACGGTTCATCGGCGATGGCTCGTGCCAGTTGCTCGCGTACGTGACCGATACGGTGGTCGATACCCCCAAGAGCATCGCCGAGTTTCGTCTCTTGCAGGCGGCGACGATTAGGCGGAATCTCGACTGGTACCGAGTCGAAAGCACGAAGGCGCGCGGTGCGCCGGTAGCCGAGATCGAGGACTGGATGCTTCGTCTGATCAAGCGTGCCGGGCTTGCGTCGAAGATCTCGCATGGCGAGTTCGTCCAGGCCAACTACCTGATCAGGCTGATCGCGGCGGGCCTGCAGAAGGCGATATTCGCGTACCACGAAGATCAGTGGCGGGATGACTGGCTCGAGCTGCGGTTCATCCTCGACGGCAAGCTCCCAGCCAAGATGGCCGCCGGCGAGCGCTACCTCAACGACACCCTCGTTCCGGCTCTCGGCTCGCAGCCCGGTTCAGTTCTCTCGCTTCCGGACACCTGGCAAGGCGATGCGAAGCATCCGTTTGTGGCGAACTGTGAGCGCGAGCATGGCCGCATATGCGGTCAAGAGGTCCAGGGAGCGATCGACCTGAAGGCTGCCTTCTCGAATGGGCTGCGATTCGAGGATTCACGCGTGCATCCGGGCTTGCAGCTTGTTGACGTCGCAGCGAACCTCGTTCGGCGCGCGGTGCTCCGGCCCGAAGACGCCGCTATCCAGGAAGCATTTGACGCGATCAGGCCAAAGCTTCGCAATCTCGAGGGTCACTCGCTTACCCTCACTCGCCTCCGGGCGGGCGATGCCAAGCCGGTCGGCGCCGAGAGATACCGGCCGCTCTACGGTCCTGTGCGCATCTGAAGAGCGGCAATGCACCGAGTTGTCCCTCGGCGAGGCCACACTTCACGGAGATGCCAAAACAGCTCCCAAAGAGTCGCGCCACGAGCAATGCGGTCCCGCGGCCCATCTCCACCGAGAGCGCGCCGGCGCGTGTGTTGAGTGCCGGCCGCGGAGGGAAAAGCAAATGAAAAGCAGATAGTCCAGCAAGCGAGCGCTCTCTCGCTGAGCTACTCGCAGAAAAACCGACGATTAGCAGGAATTTTTATGGGCGCGGGTGGGATTGAACCACCGCCCTCTCGCGTGTGAAGCGAGCGCTCTCCCACTGAGCTACGCGCCCTGAGCTCCCGAGTCTATTGAGCCTGGACGGGATCGCGTGCGACCCTCGCGAAACCCCTCGACCCCTCCGATACCTAGAGTGCCGACATGCCCGCAGCAAGCTCGACATGGCCGCTCGCCCTCGTGGCGATCCTCGCCGCGCTGGCGTTCTCGATCGCCGGCTGCGCGAACGCCGGCAAGGGCGCCGACGGCTCGTTCTCTTCGAGCACGCCGGACACGCTGACGGTTGCGACTGCGCAGGTCCCCGATCCGGGCTTCTGGACGGGGACGTTCGCGCACCCGACTGGCGGCTTCGAGTACGGCATCGCCCAAGAACTCGCCAAGCGCTTCGGCCTGGCGAAGATCAAGGTCATCGACGTTCCCTTCCACGAAATCGTCCGCGGTCATCTCGGCGGCGCCGACCTCGCGCTGTCGGACATCACGATCACCGAACAGCGCGAGCAGCATCTCGACTTCTCGACGCCGTACCTGAAGGCGCCGCCGGCGATCGTCGTGCGCCCCGGCACCGAAGTCGCCGACGTCGACGCCGCGCGCAACCTCAAGTGGGCAGTTCAGAACGACACGACGCTGAAGGAAGCGCTCGAAAAGGACATCGAACCGAAGACGAAGACGCTCGTCTTCGAGCATCAGAGCGAGAAGCTCGCGGCGCTCACGAGCGGGCGTGTCGGCGCAGTGCTGCTCGACTTGCCTGTCGCGCTTGCGTATGCACGTGAATCGCCGCGCAAGTACGCCGTCGTCGCACAGCTGCCGAGTGAAGCCGAGCTAGGTGCCGCGCTGCCGTCGGGCTCTGCGAACACCGAAGCCGTCGACTCGGAGATCCGCAGGCTCAGCTCCGAAGGCGCGATCGACCGCCTCGCGCATCGCTGGCTGCACGCCGACTACGAAGAAGGCGGCGTCAACGACGTGCCCGTGCTGAGGGTCGACGAATGATCTCCGCGCTGATCGAGATCTCCTCGCCGAAGGGCGCGCCGTGGGAGTTCCTCGTCGTCTTCGCCGTGCTGCTGCTCGGCCCGGTGCTGTTCCGCCGCGCCGGAATCCCCGGTCTGATCGGCCTGCTCGTCGGCGGCTACGCGATCGGGCCGCACGGGCTCTCGTGGATCGGCTCCGGCAACAACACCGTGCCCGAACTCGGGCAGTTCGGGCTGCTCTACCTGATGTTCGTCGCCGGTGTCGAGATCGATCTCAACCTGCTGCGCAAGCACCGTCGCTCGGCCGTCGGCTTCGGACTGCTTACGTTCGTCCTGCCGTTCGCTTTCGGCGTGCTCGTCGGCGTCGCGCTCGGCTGGGAAACGCTCGCCGCAATCCTGCTCGGCTCGCTGCTCGCCTCGCACACCTTGATCACCTACCCGGCCGTCAAAGAGGCCGGGCTCGCCTCCGATCCGGCAGTCGCCTCGGCCGTCGGATCGACCGTGCTGACCGACACGCTCGCGCTCGTCGTGCTCGCCGCCGTCGCAGGCTCCGCCGGCGGCCATCGCTCCGGCGCCGCCGTCGCCGCGCAGATCGTCGTCGGCATGGCCGTGCTGATCGCCTTCAGCCTATGGCTGCTGCCGCAGCTCGCGAGCTTGGCCTTTCGCTGGTTCGGCACCGAGCGCTCCGTGCGCTACGTCGTCGCGATAACGGCCTTTCTCTCCGCCGCGACCGTCGCCGTGCTGTTCGGCATCGAGGGGATCGTCGGCGCCTTCTTCGCCGGGCTCGGGATGAACCGGCTCGTGCCAAACGAGGGGCAGCTGATGGACCGGATCGAGTTCTTCGGCGGCGCTGTGTTTATTCCCGTCTTCCTCGTATCGGTCGGCCTGATTCTCGATCCGAGCGTGATGATCAAGGGCGAAACACTCGGGCTCGCAGGGTTGTTTATCGTTGCCTGCCTCGGCGGCAAGGCGCTCGCCGCGACGATCTCAGCACGGTTGTTCAACTTCACGCGCGCGCAGGCCGGCCTGCTGTTCTCGCTCAGCGCCGCGCAGGCCGCCGCGACGCTCGCCGCGACCGTGATCGGCTTTCAGCTCGGCCTGTTCAGCAGCGCCGTCGTCAACGCCGTCCTCGTCCTGATCCTGGCCAGCGTGCTCGCCTCGACGCTCGTCGGGACACGCGCGAGCGCACGCGCCGCGGCGCCCGATGGTCCGCATCCGCTCGGGTCACGCATCGTCGTCGGCGTCGGCGTTCCCGAGCACGCGCTCGGCGCGTTGACGCTCGCGCGGCGCATCGCGCGCACCGACGGAGGCGTCGTGCATCCGCTGCTCGTCGTTCCCGAATCGGCTCGCTTCGAGCCCAGGCCGGCGCTCGCGAAGCTCGCCGAGATAGTCGCCGTCGCGGGCGTCGACGGCGAGGTGATGACGATCGTCGACCGCTCCGTGCTGCACGGCGCGCTGCGCGTCGGGCGCGCCAACGAAGCGACGCTCGTGCTCGTCGCCGAGCCCTCCGGCGAGGCCGAGCTCGCGCAGTCGGCCTCGGCCTCCGATGCCGCCGGAGCGCGCGAGCAGAACCGTGCCGCAGACCCTCCCGTCGCCGTCGTGCGCGGGAACGCCGAGCGCCTCGGCGTCGTGCGCATGCGCCTCGACGACGAGGAGCTGCAGGCACCGTCGATCGTCGGCGAGCTCGCGCGGCGCGTCTCGAGCGGCGCCGCCGAGCGCCTCGACGAGGACCATGACGAGTGGTCCGAGCTGCTCGCGCCAGGCGACGTCACGTTCGTCTCCAGCGAGCTCGGCGACACGCTCGCCGCGCTGCCCGGCGCCGGCAACGGGCTCGTCGTCAGCACCGTCGCCGAGTGGCTGATCCGCGAAGAGTCGACCGGCGACGACGACGGGCCCGAGCTGCGCGGCGACGCGTCCGCGATCTAGACCTGCACGATCACCTTGCCCGTGTTCCCGCCCGTGAACAGCAGGTTGAGCGCATCAGGAGCGTTCTCGAGGCCCTCGACGATGTGCTCCGAGGACTTGATCTTGCCTTCGCCGAGCCAAGTGGCCACGTCGGCGCGCCCCTCGTCGAGCCGGTCGAAGTAGTCGAGGATCAGGAAGCCCTCCATGCGGCCGCGCTTGATGATCAGGTTCGCGTAGTTCGCCGGACCGCTCGCCGCGCCGCGGTCGTTGTAGCCCGAGATCGCGCCGCACAGCACGATCCGCCCGCGCAGCGCGAGTTGCGCGAGACATGCGTCGAGGATCTCCCCGCCGACGTTGTCGAAGAACAGGTCGATGCCGTCCGGTGCGACCTCACGAAGGCGCGCCGCGACGTTCTCGTTCTTGTAGTCGATCGCCTCGTCGAAGCCGAGGTCATCGACGATCGAGGCGCACTTCTCCGGACCGCCGGCGATCCCGATCACCTTTGCCGCGCCCTTGATCTTCGCGATCTGCCCAACTGTCGAGCCCGTCGCGCCCGCTGCGCCGCTGACGACGACGAGGTCGCCCTCCTTGACTTTGCCGACGTTGATCAGCCCGAAGTACGCCGTCATGCCGGTGATCCCGAACAGGCTCAGCGCGAGCGTCGGCGAGACGCCCTCGGGCAACGGCTGGTAGCCCGTCGCGGCGCTTGCGATGACGTAGTCCTGCCAGCCGCTGAAGCCGAACAGCAGGTCGCCGGGCTTGTGCTGCTCGGAGTTGCTCTCCACGACCTCGACGATGCCGCCGCTGCGCACGACTTCGTCGATCGCGATCGGAGGCAGGTAGCCGGGCGCGTCATCCATCCACGTGCGGATCGTCGGATCGATCGAGATGTAGCGCACGCGCGCGAGCGCCTCGTCTGCTCCGGGCTGCGGGATGTCCACTTCCTCCAAGCGCACAGTGCTCTCGTCGACCATTCCCGTCGGACGTTCGGCCAGCACCATGCGGCGATTGCGATCGGCCATCTTGCTCTCCCTCGAGTTCGTGCGGCGTCGGACGGCGCCGATGCGGCCATCTTAGGCGTCCGCGAGCTAGGAGCCGAGGCGCACGTGCACGTGCGGGTAGAGCCTGATGCTCGGCTCCGAGTACGCGCGCGCGAGCGCGTCGACCTGCGCCTGTGTCAGCGACGCGCCGAAGGCGCTCGGCCCGCCGAGCTTTTCGTAGCCGGCGAGCAGCTTCTTGCCGATCTGCGCGAGTGCGAAGTGCCCGTCGTAGATGCTCTCGACATACAGCGGCGCGTTTTCTCGCGCGAAGCGCGACGCCTCGGCAGAGCCCGACTCGACCTGCGCGGCGCTCGCGATCAGCATCCGCCAGCCGCGCGTGCTGAGCAGCGCGCTCGGGCGAAACAGGCCCGCGATCTGCGAGGCCGGCCCCGTCAGCGAGCGCGCCTGCACTTCGCCGAACAGCGCCGGCACGGGCAGTCGAGCGAGCGCTTCGGCATCTCGCGGCAGAGCGCTCAACGACGCCGCCGTGGCGCCCGCGATGTGTGGCCATAGCTTTCTCGAAGCCGCTACCTCCGCTGCGATCGATGCCTCCGATTCGCCGAGTGCCCTGCTTGCCGCGACGAGGTCTTCGCGCTGCAGCTTCAGTGCGGCCGGCGTCGACTGCTTGCTCGTCGCGCCACCGCAGCCCGCGAGCATGAGCAACACGACGCTCACGAGCGCCAGCGGCAGCATCGGGCGGCGCACCGGTCCTTCCACGCTCAGGCGCGCCAACCCGAGGATCGGCGCGAACCTACGTCCCGAGCAAGTCGATCACGAACACGAGCGGCGCGTTCGCGGGGATCGACGGCGGCGATCCAGTCTTGCCGTAGGCCAGTTCCGACGGAATGATCAACTCGCGCCGGCCGCCGACCTTCATGCCGACGACGCCCTGGTCCCAGCCCTTGATCACCGAGCCCTGCCCGAGCTGGAACTGGAACGGTTCTTTGCGTTTCCACGACGCGTCGAACTCCTTGCCGCCTTTGTAGAGCACGCCGACGTAGTTGACCGTCACCTGGTCGCCCGCTTTTGCTTCCTTGCCGCTGCCGACGATCAGGTCTTTGCTGACGAGCTTCGTCGGGGCCGGGCCGCTCGGCGGCGTGACCTTCGGTTCGGTCGCCAGCGGACCGCTCGTAGGGGTCGTCGCGGCAGCCGTTTCCGTGCTTTTCGCGAGCGCTTCGTCGGACTTGTTCTCGACGCCGACGCCGATCCCACTTTCCGAGCTGCTGCCGCCGCAGCCGGCGATCAGGCCGGCCGCTGCGAGCATCGCGAGGCCGGCGAAGGTGCGCGAGCGAGCGCGCGCGAGTCGTGGAGTGAAGTCATTGAAGTTGGTCACGGTCGCGCAGCCTAACGGAGTTTCCGTGTCGGTGTGCAAGGTGTTTTCCTACTGGCCGATAGGATCCGCGACGGACCGTGCTAGGCGGGGAGGTAGCGGTGCCCTGAATCCGCAATCCGCTCTAGCGGGGCTGAATTCCCTTCCGAGGGGTTCCGCTCCGGTCGCTCCGTCGCTCGGGGCGTCGATGGTCCGGGTCCCGCGCGGTGTCGGCTTGTGAACCAGGTCAGGTCCGGAAGGAAGCAGCCTTAAGCGATCCCCGGCAGGCGCAGCGGGAGTACCCGGACCGGAGTCGCGGGCGGCGATCAGGCGTCCGGCAGGCGGTGTCTCGACGCGGGGTGCACGGTCCGTCCTAAGACCGGCGCGCCGTGAACGGCGCGCCGGCGCTGAAGTGCTGCGCGCGTCATGGCTCTCTACGCGGCCACGAGCGGCGCCATGTCCCTGTGGCCTCGCGCGCCGCTCGTGTGTCTACGAGCAGTGCTCGAAGATCAGCCACGAGCGATTCGCGTGCGCCTCGGGGAATCCAGACGGCACGTCGACCGCACGGTGCGGGTCGTGCGGATCGAGCACGTAGTCCTGTTCGACTTCCTTGCTCGCCGGGTCGATGTACTGGCCATCCGCGATCGAGCCGACCTGTGCGCTGAGGACATTCGCCGGGCTCGTCTTCAGGTACAGCGCGAGCAGTGGCACCGGCGCGTGGTTCGGTACGCCGATCGGCCCGCAGCGCAGTGAGATCGAGCCGTTGTCGACGAGCGCGAGCAGGTCGTCCTGGATCGACTGCTGGCGCGCGAGTTTGCTCATTTCGCGGTGTCCGCTGCGAACCTGCGAGGGCGTGAACGCGATCAGCGCGACGAGCACGACTGCGCCGCCGGCGATCCACCAGGGCCTGCGCCGGTCGCCGGCGCTCAGTCGCGTCCAGCCGAACACCCCGGCGCCGCAGAACACGCACAGGACTGCCGCCGTGAGGAACGCGTAGCGCGTGTTGATCGGCAGCCCCGCGGCCGCGACGGCGATGAACACGAGCGCCGCCGCGATTCCTGCCGCTAGGCCGACGAGCGCCCTGCGACGCAGCCACAGCAGCGAGAGCACGCCGCCGAGCACTGCGCCGACGAGCACCGGCGGGCGCAGGATCTCCCCGATCCGGCGCGGCACGTACTCCGGCACGTTGCCGATCCCCGTGATGCGCTCGAGCGTTTCCGCGGTGTGGCGCGTGTTCGTCAAGGACCACAGCGCATCGCCCGTGATCGCGAGGTCGCTGAAGATCCAGATCAGCGGTCCCGCGGCGGCGAGCAGCGTCAGGCCCGCGAGCGCACGCCGCGAGCGCGGCACATGCTCTCCGGTCGTCTCGCCCGCGGCGCCGCGCCGCTCGAGGACGACCACGTAGAGCCAGTACAGCCCCGAGAAGGCCCATGCCTCCGGCCGCAGCAGGCCCGCGAGCGCAAGCAGCGCGAGCATCGGTGCGCCCGCAGGCGCCGTCGCCGCGGCGCGGCGACGCGCCTCGACGAGCACCGCGCAGAGCACGAGGAACATGTACGGGACGTCGACGTATGCGCGTACGCCATAGGAGAGGATCGGCACACGCGTCAGCAGGATCAGCGCCGCGACGACGCCCGCCGCGCGACCGAACCACAAGCTCGTCAGCCGGTAGAGCAGCCAGCCGCAGCCCGACAGTGCGAGGAAGCCGATCCACACAGTGATGCTCTCGACCGCGCGCGGCCCCAGCGGATAGAGGATCACGCCGAGCAACTCGACGAGCGGGTGCGGCGTCGGCGCGATCGCCGTGCCGTATGCCGGCGTTTCGCCACGCGCGAGCTGCCCGCCCCAAGTGAGCGCGTACAGCGTGTCGTAGTTCGCGAAGCCCACGCCGCAGATCACGCGGAGCAGAACGGCGCCGACGACGACCGCCGGCAGGGCTGCGATGCGTTCGATACGAGCCTTGCTCGAGGCGCTCACGAGCGCGCACGCTATCCGCTCGCGCGGGCGCTCGGGCGGGCTCTCCACGCTGGGTAGACTCAGCCGAGGTGTCCGCACAGGAGCAGCCCCAACAGCAGCAGCGTTCGCTGTATCGCAGGCACCGGCCACGCACGTTCGCCGAGGTCGTCGGACAGGAGCCGGTCGTCCGCACGCTGCGCCATGCCGTCGAGCGCGGCAAGGTCCACCACGCGTACCTGTTCGTCGGCTCGCGCGGCACCGGCAAGACCTCGATGGCGAAGATCCTCGCGGCCTGCCTGAACTGCGAGCGCGGCCCGACCGTCGAGCCGTGCGGCGAATGCGAGTCGTGCCTGTCGATCGCGCGCGCGAACTCGCTCGACGTGATCGAGATGGACGCCGCCTCGAACAACTCCGTCGATGACATCCGCGAGCTGCGCGAGAGCGTCGCCTATGCGCCCGTCAGCGGCAAGCGCAAGGTCTACATCCTCGACGAGGCGCACATGCTCTCGACTGCCGCCTGGAACGCCTTCTTGAAGACGCTCGAGGAGCCGCCGCCGAACACCGTCTTCGTGCTCGCGACGACCGAGGCGCAGAAGGTTCCGGCAACCGTCGTCGACCGCTGTCACCGCTTCGACTTCCACCGCCCGACGGTCGAGCAGATCGCGAGCGTCGTGCGCCGCGCCGCGCAGGCCGAGCAGATCGAGATTCCCGCCGAGGCCGTCTCGGCACTCGCCCGCTCCGCGACCGGAAGCTTCCGCGACGCGCTCGGCACGCTCGAGCAGCTCGTCACCTACAGCGGCTCTGAGATCGCCCTCGAGGATGTCCTCGCGGTGCTCGGCGTCGCCGACACGCGGCTGCTCGAAGCGACCGTCGACGCCGTCGCCGAAGGCGATGCGAAGCGTGCGCTGACCGTGCTTGCCGAATGCGCCGAGCAGGGGCGCGACGCCGGCTCGTTCGCCGGCGACCTCGAGGTTCGCGCGCGCGAGCTGCTCGTCGTGCAGACGCTCGGCGAGGTGCCCGGCGAGCTGTCGCTCACGCCCGAGGCCGACGCTGCGCTGCTTGCGCAGGCCGAGCGCGTGCCGGCGGCAGTCATCGTGCGCCTGCTCGAGGCGCTCGGCGCCGCGATGGAGGGCGTGCGCGCCGGCGCCGACGCCCGCACGAGGCTCGAGCTCGCGCTCGTCAAGTCCGCCAGGCCCGAGGTCGACGCT
>Ga0209327_1000019_pt1 | contig 9942 bp, 8 predicted proteins | sample TexAe_OM3H0_O2_FD_187946 | JGI IMG/M metagenome (GOLD analysis project Ga0209327, IMG submission 187946) | Forest soil microbial communities from Davy Crockett National Forest, Groveton, Texas, USA - Texas A ecozone_OM3H0_O2 (SPAdes) (version 2) | ecosystem: Environmental > Terrestrial > Soil >...
GTTTGTCAAAGAGCACAAGGAAAAATCATATTAATGAATATAATAAACAAAAAATCAAGTTTAGCTCCATTTTTTGAAAATGTAATTAATTCACTTTCCGAAAAGTCCAATACTGAAAATAAAAAATTCTTTTCCTATAAAAATATATTTAAAAAAAGTATTTTATGGGTAAAATTATATGATAATTATTTATATTTATATTTAAATAAAAATACAAATAATAAATTTAGTATATTAGAACCTAAAACAAAAGAAAATAAATCTTTAACAACCGCTAGTTCACCAGCTTTAGTGTTTGTAGGTGAGACAGAGGATAATAAAATACAAATTAGTAAAAATACTATAAAATTAATTAATAAAAATAAAAATCAAAAAGAAATAAAAATAAATCTAAATAAATATATTAAATCTATTTCTAAATATAATTCTGAAACTGTAAAATATCAAAATATTGTATATCAATTTAATAATAAAGGTATACAGAATAGCAGTGTAGGAATAAATAAAAATGTATTTACTTTATTAGAATCCACATTTTTATCAATGTCTAGTTTAATAAGTAAACCTATTATTGTTATTTCTCCTAATAAAGTAGTTATTCAATTATTTTATTATTTAAATAAATTTGATTATAAAAATAATTTTTTATTAAATAATAACGATAAATTACAATCATTATGTTTAAATTTAAGTAAAATATATAAAAAACCTGTAGAATTAGAATTAGATAGATTACATTATCCTTATTATGATAGTAATATCTTATCTAATATGATTGGTTTAATTAGTAATATTGTTAAATTTAGATTTATTATTAAAAATTTATTTACTATTGCTAAAATTAAAAAAAATAATAATTTTATTAATAAATATTCTATTATACCTTCTTACTTATCTGGTTTTAAAATTAGAGTTGCTGGAAGATTATTAACACAAAGAGTTGTACCAAGATTAACAGTTAAAACTATACAAAGAGGTACATTAGCTAGAGGCAAAGCTCAATATGTTGATAGTGCAAGATATACAAATAAAAATAAAAGAGGTTCATTTAGTATAACAGTAACTATGGGACATATCTTTTTTTAAATTAGAATATAAATATTAATCCCCCATATCGATATTTAGGGATAGTAAAAAGAAGAATATTGCGAGATTCATACAAGATCCTACAAGTGGAGTTGAAAACAGTTTAAGAAAATCTTATAATTCATTACTAAACATTCAAATGGATCCTGTATCAACACCTTGGTATAAATATTTCTCTAGTTGGTTATGGATATTAGGTGGATTGTTTGTTGTATTTTTAGAATATAAATTAATAATTGATCCTTTATGGATTGATGAAGTTGGTAGAAATACAGCAGGAATTGATCCATCAGATTTAGCAGGTTCAAGTACACAACCAGAAATAACAATCAATGATAATAGAGGGATTAGCACAAGGGATCAGTAACTTATTCGAAGTCATCAGCAAAAAAACTACCAGAATTTATGGACAGTTCAGACATGGAATAAATCCTTTAAATTGGTTTATAGCTGCTAGTGATACTCAAGGTTTTAATACATTCATGGATAAACAAAATGTTATGGAAACTGCAGATAGAAGATATTATCCTTTCACTAAATTAAATCCATATTTACCTTGGATTGATCAATTAAGAATTAACTTGTTTGGTGAATCTGTATTTGAAAGTATGGAAAGATTTAAAGCTAGAGAGTATGCAGATAGAGTAGCAAATAGTTTATCAGTAAGTAAAGGTAAATTTAAAGAAATAGTTGGTGGCACTCCAAACATCTGGGTGGAAACAGCTGCAGCTACTAATTTTAATACACCCATTCCTAGAGGTGTATGGATTGATCAATTACAAACTTATAGTAAATTAAAAAGTATACCATCTACACCAACTATCATTCCTACTTCATTGCCTGTAACAGAAAATATTTTACAAGATGTTGGTGAATGGAAAATCCATGAAAAATACCATTCAATGAAAATACTGATAAATGGTTAACCTCATGGAAAACTGTTAAAGTTGCAAGTAGTAGTGTATCAAATGAAGTATCTACAACACCAAATGAATTTGCAATATTAGATGTTGAATAATTGTTAAATGCACCGATCTTTAGTTATTTAAATATAACTTTAAATTCAATTACTTAAAAAATAAAATCTTTAAATATTCTAAGTAATAACATAAAATTACCCCCTTCAAATATTTAGTTTAAAGCTAAAACACTAAGAATCAAGTACTTAGGGATATCAGTTCGAATCTGGTAATATTTTAAGAGTTTTATAAATAAAAATAAAATTGATAAAATTTGTTAAAAAACAAAAAAATAAATAAAAAGTGCTTTATAAAAGAGAAAAGATAATAAAAAAAGGTATGCCTTAAAAAAGAAAATTTAAAAAGGTTTTAGAAAGGGATTTATTATAAAAGTAAATAGATTATAAAAGTAATAGATTAAGATGATCTAAATAAACCTTAAACATGTAAATAAACACAGGTGAAAAACCTTAAACATGTAAATAACACAGGTGAAAAAACATTAAATAAACACAGGTGAAAAACCTTAAATAACAATCTTTGTTTAATAAATATAAAATAAAAAACTGATAGTTCAAAGATTTAATATTAGTTATAGTGTCCAGTAAAATTTAAACTTATAATATTATAACATATTAATATTATAATACTCTCTTTTAGAAATTAATTACTTAAAAATCTTCATTGAAAGTAATTAATTTAACACAAACAAATAAAAATAATAAATAACAAATCAAAATGCAAAACATTTTAAAAAATAATCAATTAATTATAGGTTTAACAAGAAGTTATTCAACTTTAACTAACAGAAAATGGTATAAAGGATTAATTAACCCAATTTCACTTTACAATAAAAAAGGTATTTTAAAACAACAAAGTATTAAACCAATATTTACTATGGATCTAGAAACAATTTATTTAGAAAGTGTTAAAAGTGAAGTAGTAATAGCTATCAGTAGTTGTGGAGTTAATAATGGTGTAATAGAAAATAAAATATTTTTAATTGATCCAACTTTATTATTAACTAATTCTGAATTAGCTACTAAAGAATTATGGAATAAATATTTTAATTATTTAAAAAGTGTATTAGAAACTAATATAACTATTAAAGATAAATTAGTAATCTTTGCTCATAACTTAGGTAATTTCGATGGATATTTCTTATATAAAGGTTTAATGAGTTGTTATAATCCAGAAAATGTATCTTCTATTATAGATGAAAGAAATACATTTATTTCTATTAGTTGTAATGCTTTAGGTGAATTAATTGAATGGAAAGATAGTTTAAGAATATTCCCTAAACTTTCATTAGATAAATTATGTAAAATGTTTGGAGTTGAAGGTAAATTAACAGCTTACAATTATAAATTCAATAATATTTCTTTATTTAATAATTCAGAATTATTACAAGAATTTATAAATTATAGTTTACAAGATGCTAAATCATTATACGAAGCATTATTTAATGCACAAAATATGTATTTTAATAAATTCAAAGTTGATATTGAAAGTGTATATTCATTGGCTACTTTATCCTTAAAAATCTATAGAAGTAAATTTCAAGAAGATCCAATATTTATATTACCTTCTAAGATTGATAATTTTATTAGAAATAGTTATTATGGAGGTGGAACTGATGTTTATAAAGGATTTGCTAAATTAGTATATTACTATGATGTTAATTCATTATATCCTGCAGCAATGTTAAATCCTATGCCATATAATTTAATTAAAATTCATAATAATATGGATAATATTAACTTAGAAAACTTTTTTGGATTTATAGAAGTAGAAGTGTTATGTCCTATTACAATGAAAAGACCAGTCTTACCCTACCACTCAAACGGTAAAACAATTTATCCTGTTGGAACATGGAAAGGTGTTTATTTTAGTGAAGAATTAAAAGCTGTAGAAAAATTAGGTTACCAATTTAAATTATTTAAAGGATATGAATTCAGTAAAGCTAATTTATTTGAATCATATATAAATTATTTTTATGAAATAAAAAGAACTACAACTGGTTCAGATAGACATATTGCTAAATATTTATTAAATAATTTATACGGTTACTTCGGTAGAAAACAAATAGGTTTAACAACATTAAATGTAAAAAATGTAGAATTAAATAATATATTATTAACTAGAGTAGTAAAATCTTTAACTCCAATTAATGATGATTATACAACAGTATTAACTTCTTCAAATATTAACTTTACAATGTTAGAAAAATTAAATAATCAATTTAAATCTATAGGTTCTGAACAACATCATATAATGTCTAACGTAGCAATAGCTTCAGCTGTTACAGCTTACGCTAGAATAGTTATGATTCCTTATAAAATTGATCCTAACACCTTGTACACGGATACTGATTCAATCTTTACATTAGTTCCTATTGAACCTAAATTAATTGGTGATCAAATAGGTCAAATGAAAGATGAAATGAATGGAATTCTAATTCAAGAAGCATGTTTTGTAGGTCCTAAGAAATATGGATATTGGTATCTAGATGAAATTGGTAATAAAGTAGAGAAATCAGTATTTGCTGGAGTTACAAGAAATTCTTTAACATTTAATCAAATTAAAGCTATATTTAATGGTGAAGTAATTACTACTATTGTAGATAATAGATTTTTTAAATCATTTAATAATTTAACTATTACAATTAAAAATATTAAAAATACTAATGATAAAATTAAAATTAATAATGAATATTTACCAATTATTATTAATAATGGCTTTCATAACACTTTTGAAACTTTATTGAATAAATTTAAAAACCTTATTATTAAAACACTTAAAAAATATTTATAATCTATTCCTTTTATAAAATAATAACAAAACTTACAGATTAATAGATCCCCTTTCTAAAACAGTTTTAAATTTGGTTTTATTTTCTCTTATCTTTTCTCTTTTATATATTAAATAAATAATTAACCCCCAGATTAAAAGAGATTAGCGAAATATAGTTTAAAGGTAAAACGATTCTGCAGCCACGGAATAAATTTGGTTCGAGTCCAATGTTTCGCAATTTAAAAGTAAAACTAATTAAATAAATATTTTCCATTAGAAAGAGGTAGTTCTGGTAATTCAGTATGGAGTGAAGGTAGTAGTTCAACAATAACTCCTTCAAATAGTTTAACCCCAGTAGTTACTAAAGATGTTGGTACACAAACTACTATAAATGGTATAACTGTAAGTAAATCTGTTGAGGTTGTGAATATTTTAGGTGGTATTTCTTTTTTTCTTAAGATTACTTCTCCATCCATAAAGTAAATAGTAGATTTTTTAATTTCTCTTTTGAATAAATCTTGTTCTTCAGATATTAAAACATCAGTCCAACTTAAGTTTATTGCTCCTAATATTGTTACTTTATTTACTTTTCCACTCTCAATTACATCTATTTGATAGGTTTTATTTCCGTTAACTACGATAAATCTTTCAAATGTTAGTCCTTCTTCCGTAATTATATTAGATATTATTATATTACCATAATCACTAGGATTCATAGATATTGGTAAATTCATATTATTAAAATTATGAACTGTTAATTCTTTATTATCCATAGTTTGTAAGGCTCTTTTTTCATCTAAACATTTTCCTGATTTAATGATATATGAGAAGCTGATTTGACTAATGGGATTGTGAATATAGGAATCATCTAATATTGTTAATCTTTCTGATAAATAGTTTATAAATAATCCTTTATCTTCATAATTTACTTTGATTAAATGTCCTAGTGTTCTATATCCTAAATTAAGATCGTTAAATTTAACTCTACATAACAATAAAAAATGATCTTCCTGATTATTTGCGAATAGTTCACTCCAAAGTTGTTCTATATAAATAGTTAACATTTCCGGACTTAAGGAAATATCTTCTTTAAGTGTATAATTTTTTAGTTGTATCATTGTTTTATTTTATTGTTTTATATTGATAAGTTATTACCATGAGCAACCCTCCATAATATACTATGTAAATTCTTAAAAACATATTAAAATATAAAAGAGTATAATTTAGGGTATATATTGCTAGTTACCTAAAATCTATATAATAGTAAGTAGAACCATAATAATGAATTAACAATCTTTAAATAGAAATAAATATAATATTTTATTGGAGGTAGATTCTCACAGAACAGATAAAAACGACTTTAGTCAAGTAAAAATATGAATACCACATACAAATGTTAAGGGTTTTTAGCTTAATAAGGTAGAGCACTCGATTGTCAATTGAGGAGATCCCAGTTCGAATCTGGAAAAGCTCGTTTATAATATGAAGGTAAATCATTCATATCAATTACATTTAATATTCACAATGAGAAAGTAGTATGGAAAGATTCATTAAGAGTATTTCCTATGTAATTACATAAATTATGTAAAATGTTTGCTGTTAAGGGTAAATTAACAGCTTACAATCCTAAATTTAATAGTATAGAATTATTTAAATCACCAAGAACTTTATATAAAAGATCTACTTTACAAGACTCTATTGCATTATATAAAGCATTATTAATGGCACAATCTATTTACTTTAATGATTTAAAGTAGATGTTACAACTATCTATTCATCACCCACATTATCATTAAAAATCTTTAGAAGTAAATTCTTATTTATATCCATACCTGTACTAACTAGAGAAATAGATGAATTTATTAGAGATGCTTATTATGGTGGTGGAACTGATTACTATAAAGCATCTGAAGTTAATATGAAGTATTATGATGTTAATTCTTTATACCCTTATGCAATGTTAAATCCTATGCCATTAAAGTTAATTAAATTCCATAAAATATGGATAATATTGAATTAGATTCATTAAGAATATTCCCTATGTCATTAGATAAACTATGTTCAACATTTAATGAGAAAGTTTAGTGAATAATGAATATTTACCAATTAAACTATATTTCACTAATTTATATTACTATTATAGGGGGTTAATTATTTAAATTTCTTATATAGTAAGTCTAAGAAATCTACTTTACCTTCGCTAATTTTAATTGGTCAATTAAATAAAAATAGATAGGATTAATAAATAAATCTTTAAATAGTAACTATAAAAAAATGAGAAAAACTAAAACAAAAACAAAAAACTCTCACTAATTACTGATAAACTCTCTAAACTTTACTTATCTATGATTTTAATTTTAAATTTGCCTGATAAGGGTGCCCTTTTTTCAATTTTATTCTATAAACTCTTAAATTTGTTTATTCTGAATGGGGATAAGTTTTATTTAACTCTAAAATTTATTATTTTTGATATGGGGATAATTAAGCATTATAAGATTTTGTCTAGAATTAATCTTACACACAGTAAAGTGTTCCAACAGTAAACACCAAACAATTTTACTCTGTTGTAATAAACGATCGTAAATACCCTCCCCTAAGCCTTTAAAGTTATAACTAGGGGTTAAATAATTTATTAATAAATTATTTAACCCCGATAAGATCCAACAGAATCGAACTGTTAATTCAACCATGGAATGGTTGATTTATACCTTTTAAATAGAATCTTCCTATTTTCCTTCCTTTTAAGATTTAAAATGTAACATTTAAAAATAAATTAACTCCTCCACTTCTATGAGTGTAATGTTAATTAGCTCTCACGCTTAAGCAAACGTTTGAGCGGGCGAACTTTTTAGATAAAAGGATCTTTTTTATCGTATTGTAACAATCTCTTAATAGATTAATAGTTTTTATCTCTTTTAAATTGTAAAATAAAATTTTAATTTGTTGATTAATTTTTCCCCTTAAATTTAATCTGTAATATTAGTTATTGTTTTAATATATGATTTAGAATCATTTTGTTTTACCCTTAGTTGTTTTAGGGGATTTATATGTTTTATTTTATCTAATTCAGCTTGTAACTTTTTTAAAATTAAATTGTTGTTTTTCAATTTTTAGTTTCCTTACTCCTAAATATAATTATTACCTAACTATTTTACAGATAGGTGTGCTAATTCATTCCACCGGCTTGATTTAATTCTTATGAATTAGAGAAGGTGAAAAGGGCAGGGGATACATAAAATGTTAATACATTAATTAAATATAATTAAGCTTTTTTACTTAATTTAGTTATATACATTCTTATAACTTGTTGAAATGTAAATAAAGGTAAAATGTATTTAGAAAATACATAAATTAAAACTAATAAAGTTAAGAATGAAAATGATAATTGATTTAAAAAATAAAATGGAATTAATTGAGGCATTCTATTTAATTTATTTAATTGCTTTGTTCTAGCTCAGCCTGCTAATTTAGCAAAGGTAAGAGACATAATAAAAATTAAAGCTATCTCTATAATTATTTAATAAAAATTGTAATATAGTAATAAAATAATTACAATAAATAGAAATTTCTACTTATAAATTGAGATATTAAGGAGTATCTTTATAGATAAAAAAAGATTTTAAAAATAAAGAGTGAACCCGCTACTTCTGCTATGCAAGTAGCAATTCTCCAATGAGCTTTAGTCAGCTTGAGGCTGTCAGGACTTAAAGGTAAGATGGGGGATAAGAATTATTTTTTCCTAATTTAGGAAAGGTTATATTTAAATAACTAAAGATCGGTGCATTTAATCCTAGTAAACTAGTTACTTCGAATTGTTCTAATTAATTAATTTTAAGAGATAAAAAGAGAGATAAAAGTAGCAATGTCTTCCAAGAAATGAAGATGGTAGACATAAGTAACTATGTTTTCCAACAAATTCTGATGAACCACCATTGTTTCTTGAAATTGAGCATATTCCAAATGAGCATTAGTTTCCAGAGCAACATTTACATTATTATTAAGATCGGTTATCTCTAGTATTTCTGCTAATTCAGGGTTTAATCTTAAATCTTCTGGAGTTATTGTTACTTCAGAAGGTAAATTATTCTGCGCTCTAGCAGTTTCTACTTGTAAAACTCTATTAAATAATGTTGTTTCAGTATAATGAACATAAAATTTATATGCTACGCCTACAGAAACCGCTGCAGCTGCTATTATAGCTACACTACTCATTCCATTGTTTATAAGATATTGTAATTCCATTATTTTTTTTAAATTATTTGTTTAACACAATTTGATTTTATAACTTGGTTTGTGCTTACTTATCTCACCTATTTAAATAGGCCAAGATTTAACGGTTTATATTAAAGTTTTATTTATTTTTAATATTTAACGGTTTATATTAAAGTTTTATTTATTTTTAATATTTAATTTTTAGATAAGTAAACTAAGGATTAGATAATTTGTTTATTTATTTCTAATCCTACTTTTAGTATACAATATTATATAAAGATATTTATTATTATTAATTTTAATCTTACTTTTATAAATTAATTTATAAAAAGATATTTATTATTCTTAAAGGATTTAGAACAAATGTCTATTTTCTTAAATTTATTTTAATTAAATTATTAATTTTTAATTACACTACTATTATCTTTAGATAATAATTTTATCCTCAATAATACTTGAGGTGATTTTTATTTTAATTTTAAATTGTTACCTGTTTTAGAGTAAGAATTACCAAACTTAATCTACATTAAAAATTTAGAATAAAGTGAAATAATATAACCCTTTTTTTAAATTAAAATATTTAATATATAATTCTACAGGTTATTTCAAAAAATAAAATCCGATAGGGGATAAGTAAATACCTTATACATCATCATTTAAATAAGATAAAATGTTACCTAAAGTTTCAAAGAATAATCTTACAGGTTCCATTATCTACTGTAGCTATTTCAGCTAAATTTATATAATGTAAAGTAGGGTATAGTTTACCTAAACTTATGAAAATAAAGGATTATTTATTGAAAATTCTTCAATCTAACTAGATGTTACTTTTATAGCACCAGATCCAATTTCTAAGATAAATCCTATAGTTAATACAATAAAAAATATTAAA
>Ga0209327_1000021_pt1 | contig 9545 bp, 12 predicted proteins | sample TexAe_OM3H0_O2_FD_187946 | JGI IMG/M metagenome (GOLD analysis project Ga0209327, IMG submission 187946) | Forest soil microbial communities from Davy Crockett National Forest, Groveton, Texas, USA - Texas A ecozone_OM3H0_O2 (SPAdes) (version 2) | ecosystem: Environmental > Terrestrial > Soil >...
CGCCGCTTTCCGCAAGGTCTTCCGCGCGGTCAGCCGGCTGCGTGGACGCGACACGCACCTCGGTGGCTCCGAGCTGAGCCACGCCCAGTTCGAGCTGCTGATCGAGCTCGACGAGCGCGGCGAGCTGCCCGCCGGCGAGCTTGCGACGGCTGCGCGCTTGACGCCGGCGACGGTCACGCAGATGCTCGACCACCTCGCCGCCTGCGGGCACGTCGAACGGGTGCGCTCGGAGGTCGATCGCCGCGTCGTCGTCTCGCGTCTGACCGACGAGGGCCGCGGCAAGATCGAAGCCAAGCGCAGCGCTTGGCAGGGCCGCTGGCAGGCGGCGCTCGGAGATGTCTCAGAGCGCGATCTGCGGGCTGCCACGCGCGTGCTCGAGCGGCTCGGAACGATGTTCGAGGACGTCCCGCTCGAGGCTCCCTGCGAGGCTCCGGAGGGCTCAAAGGCCGCCTCGCGGACCCCTCGCCGGCCCTCTTAGCGCCCGATTTCCTCTGCTATAGTCGGGCTCGCGTCGCGCCGTGCGCAAGCATTGATTGCGTCCTCGACGGAGTCGCAGACCACGATGGAGACCTCGATCAGATAGCGAAGCGGACCGGTCCACAAGACCAGCAGCGCGCGTGGACCCGAGGGGTCCATTTTTTTTCGCCCAGAGAGCCACTGAACTTCGGAACCCACTTACTGATGCCACGCAAGTACACACTCGAAAACACCCGCAACATCGGGATCATGGCGCACATCGACGCCGGTAAGACGACGACGACCGAGCGGATCCTCTACTACACCGGCCGCACGTACAAGATCGGCGAGGTGCACGAGGGTGCGGCAGTGATGGACTGGATGGAGCAGGAGCAGGAGCGTGGCATCACGATCACCTCCGCGGCCACCACTGCCGAGTGGAAAGGCCACCGCATCAACATCATCGACACGCCCGGCCACGTCGACTTCACCGTCGAGGTCGAGCGCTCTCTCCGCGTGCTCGACGGTGCGATCGCGCTGTTCGATTCCGTCGCCGGTGTCGAGCCGCAGTCCGAGACCGTCTGGCGCCAGGCCGACAAGTACCACGTGCCGCGCATCGCGTACATCAACAAGATGGACCGCATCGGCGCCGACTTCGACCGCGGCGTGCAGACGATGATCGACCGCCTCGGCGCGCACCCCGTGCCGATCCAGCTGCCGATCGGCGCCGAGGCCGACTTCCTCGGTGTTGTCGACCTCGTGAAGATGAAGGCGATCCTCTACAAGGACGACCTCGGTACCGAACAGGAGGAAGCGGAGATCCCGGCAGAGCTTGTCGAAGCGGCCCAGGCCGCGCGCGAGCACTTGCTCGAGGAGGTCTCCCACTACGACGACGCGCTGCTCGAGCTGATCCTCGAAGAAGGCGAGATCTCCGAAGCGCTGCTCAAGGAGGCGATCCGCAAGGCGACGCTCTCGACCAAACTGACCCCCGTTCTGTGTGGCTCGTCGTTCAAGAACAAGGGCGTGCAGCCGCTGCTGGATGCGGTCATCGACTACCTCCCCTCGCCGCTCGACGTGCCGCCGATGGTCGGCACCGAGCTGATCAAAGGCCAGGAGGAGGAGCAGCAGGTCGTGCGCAAGCCCGATGACTCCGAACCGTTCTCGGCGCTCGCATTCAAGATCGCAGCCGACCCGTACGTCGGCAAGCTCACCTACTTCCGCGTCTACTCCGGGAAACTCGAGGCGGGCTCGCGCGTGCTCAACGTCAACAGCGGGCGCACCGAGCGGATCGGGCGCATCCTGATGATGCACGCGAACGAGCGCGAGGAGGTCGCCGAGGTCTACGCCGGCGACATCGCCGCCGCTGTCGGCATCAAGCAGGTCATCACCGGCGACACGCTCGCTGCGCCCGACGCGCCGATTCGCCTGGAGAACATCGTCTTCCCGGTGCCGGTGATCAAGGTCGCCGTCGAGCCGAAGACGAAGGCCGACCAGGAGAAGATGTCGATCGCCCTCGGCCGTCTCGCCGAGGAGGACCCGACCTTCCAGGTGCGTACGAACGAGGAGACCGGCCAGACCGAGATCTCGGGCATGGGCGAGCTGCACCTCGAGGTGCTCGTCGACCGGATGAAGCGCGAGTTCGGCGTCGAGGCGAACGTCGGGCGCCCGCAGGTCTCCTACCGCGAGACCGTGCGCGGGACGGTCGAGAAGATCGAAGGCAAGTTCGTCCGCCAGACCGGCGGCTCGGGCCAGTTCGGCGTCGTCATCATCACGCTCGAGCCGCACCCGGGCGAGGGCTTTGAGTTCGTCAACAAGATCAAGGGCGGAAACATCCCCTCGGAATACATCCCGGCCGTCCAGAAAGGCGTCGAAGACGCGCTGGACAACGGCGTCAAGGCGGGCTACCCGATGGTCGACATGAAGGTCACGTTGACCGACGGCAAGTACCACGATGTCGACTCTTCGGAGATCGCCTTCCGCGTCGCCGGCTCGATCGCCTTCAAGGAGGCCGCCAAACGAGCCAAGCCCGTGCTGCTCGAGCCGATCTTTGCCGTCGAGGTCGTCACGCCCGAGGACTTCCTCGGTGAGGTGATCGGTGACCTCAGCCGTCGTCGTGGACGCGTCGAGGGCCAAGAGCGGACCGGCAACGCGCTCGCCGTAACGGCAAGCGTTCCGCTGAGCGAGATGTTCGGGTACGCGACCGATCTGCGTTCGAACACGCAGGGACGCGCCAACTACACGATGCAGTTCGAGAAGTACGAAGAGGTTCCACCGAACATCGCCGAGAAGATCGTCGAAGGGCGGACGGGGGAGCCGGTTCCGGCCTAGACGGCTCGGATCAGGCCGGGTAGCACCCAGAGCAAGACTTCGAGCAGCAAGCAGCAGTCACCGACTGCCGCATTTAGATAGATTTCTCAGGTTCGCCCTCACAGGGTGGACATTCAAGTCGATTACAGGAGCGAAAAGTGGCGAAGGAGAAGTTCGAGCGCGACAAGCCGCACGTCAACGTCGGGACCATCGGTCACATCGACCATGGGAAGACGACGCTGACCGCTGCCATCACAACGGTTCTGGCCGAGCACGGGGGAGCGGAAGCTCGCTCGTTCGCGGAGATCGACAATGCTCCTGAGGAGAAGGAACGCGGGATCACGATCGCCACATCGCACGTCGAGTACCAGACGGAGAAGCGTCACTACGCGCACGTCGACTGTCCCGGGCACGCCGACTACGTGAAGAACATGATCACGGGCGCGGCGCAGATGGACGGCGCGATCCTCGTCGTCTCCGCCGCTGACGGCCCGATGCCGCAGACGCGCGAGCACATCCTCCTGGCCCGCCAGGTCGGCGTTCCGTACATCGTCGTGTTCCTCAACAAGGCCGACATGGTCGACGACGAGGAGCTGCTCGAACTCGTCGAGGTCGAGGTTCGCGAGCTGCTCAGCGAATACGACTTCCCTGGCGATGACATCCCGTTCATCACCGGCTCGGCGCTGAAGGCGCTCGAAGGCGACGAGGCCTACAAGGGCAAGATCCTCGAGCTCGCCGAGGCACTCGACACGTACATCCCCGAGCCCGTTCGCGAGCTCGACAAGCCGTTCCTGATGCCGGTTGAGGACGTCTTCTCGATCACCGGCCGTGGCACCGTCGCCACGGGCCGCGTCGAGCAGGGCATCGTCAACACCGGCGACACCGTCGAAATCGTCGGCGTCCACGACTCGACCTCGACCGTCGTCACCGGCGTCGAGATGTTCCGCAAGATCCTCGACCAGGGCCAGGCGGGCGACAACGTCGGTTGTCTGCTGCGTGGTACCAAGCGCGAGGAGATCGAGCGTGGCCAGGTGCTGTGCAAGCCGGGCTCGATCACGCCGCACACGAAGTACAAGGCCGAGGTCTACGTGCTGAAGAAGGAGGAGGGTGGCCGTCACACCCCGTTCTTCACCGGCTACCGGCCGCAGTTCTACTTCCGTACAACCGACGTCACCGGCGTGGCGAAGCTGCCCGACGGCGTCGAGATGGTCATGCCCGGGGACAACGTTCAGATGGAGATCGAGCTGATCCAGCCGATCGCCATGGACCAGGGTCTGCGCTTCGCCATTCGAGAGGGCGGCCGCACGGTCGGCTCTGGCGTCGTCACGGAGATCATCGAGTAGTGTCGCCGCCCTTCGGGGCGGCGTTTCATTGGCAGTCCGATACGACTAAGCAGTGCCCCCGCAATGCGCGGTGGTGAGGTGGAGGCGGATTCCACGACACGGAGTCCGCCCTTTCTCTGACCACTCGGGGGAGGTTCCCGGCGGGGACGAGCTCGCCGCCGGGACCGTTGGACGAGCACAGCAGCGACAGAGCAAATAACCAGCCACACCACCGAATCAGAGACAGAGAGCAATAGAGAGAACATGGCATCGGCCACGCAAAACAAGATTCGCATCCGCCTGAAGGCGTATGACACCTCCGCGATCGAGTCGGCCGCGAAGGAGATCGTCGAGACGGCGACGCGCACGGGCGCGACCGTGTCTGGACCGGTGCCGCTGCCGACCGAGAAGAACGTCTACTGCGTGATCCGCTCGCCGTTCAAGGACAAGGACTCGCGCGAGCACTTCGAGATCCGCACGCACAAGCGCCTGATCGACATCCACCAGCCGACGCCGAAGACGGTCGACTCCCTCCAACGCCTGGATCATCTCCCGGCCGGTGTGGACATCGAGATCCGTCTCGCGACCTGACCCCGATCGCTGCCTGCCCTTTTAGAAATGTCTGCAATTCTCGCCAAGAAGCTCGGCATGACCCAGGTCTTCCAGGAGGACGGAAGCGTCGCGCGCGTGACCGTTCTGCAGGCCGGACCGTGCCCCGTGACCGCGATCCGCACGCCTGAACGCGACGGCTACGAGGCTGTCCAGCTGGCGTTCGGTCAGGCCAAGGAGAAGCACCTGACGAAAGCCGAGATCGGGCACTTGCAGAAGGCCGACGCGCCGCCGCTGCGCCACGTCGTCGAGTTCCGCGACGAGGCCGGCGAGCTGACGCTCGGCGAGAGCGTGACCGTCGAGGCGTTCGAGGCCGGCCAGCGCGTGAAGATCTCAGGCACTTCCAAGGGCAAGGGCTTCCAGGGCACGATCAAGCGCCACAACTTCGCCTCAGGCCCGAAGTCGCACGGCTCGCACAACAAGCGCGCGCCGGGCTCGATCGGTGCGTCGGCTTGGCCGGCACGCGTGATGAAGGGCATCCGCGGCCCCGGGCAGATGGGCAACAAGCGCGTTACGCAGAAGGGCCTCGAGATCGTCTCGATCGACGCGAAGGAGAACCTGCTGCTCGTGCGCGGCTCCGTGCCGGGTCCGCGCGGCGGCGTCGTGGAGGTGCGCAGCGATGCCTGACGCTCCCGTGCTCGGCGCTTCGGGCGCCGCAAAAAAAGTAAAGCTCGACGACGGCGCGTTCGGCGAGGGCTTCCGCGGTCCGCTCGTGCACCAGAGCGTGCGCGCCGAGCAGGCCGCTCGCCGGCGTGGAACGGCTGCGACGAAGACCCGCGCGATGGTCTCCGGCGGTGGCGCGAAGCCGTGGCGGCAGAAGGGCACCGGTCGCGCCCGCGCCGGCTCGAGCCGCTCGCCGATCTGGACCGGCGGTGGCGTCACGTTCGGCCCGCAGCCCCGCTCTTACACCTTCAAGGTCAACCGCAAGGAGCAGCGCGCCGCGCTGCGCAGCGCGCTCTCGCTGCACGCCGAGCGCGGCTCGATCGCGATCCTCGACGCCGGCGCGTTCGACGCGCCGAAGACGCGCCAGGCGCGCGAGCTGCTCGAGGACTGGACGCAGGACGGCCCGACGCTCGTCGTGCTCGGCCCTGACGAGTCCTCCGCGGCGCTGTCGTTTCGCAACCTCAAGCGCGTCGCCGTGCTGAGCGCAACCGATGTCGGCGTCACCGAGCTCGTCGGCGCGGCCTCGTTGCTCGTCTCGCAGGTCGCGCTCGACGAGCTGACCGCGCGCGCCGCGACGCCGAGTGCTCGCGCCGCGGCCGCCGAGCAGGCCGAGGAGGCGAGCGCCTGATGGATCACTCGCAGGTGATCATCCGCCCGGTCGTCTCCGAGAAGAGCTACGTGCTCTCGGCCGCGAACCGCTACACCTTCCGCGTTCACGACGACGCGCACAAGACGCAGATCCGCCAGGCCGTCGAAGCGCTGTTCGACGTGCATGTCGTCGAGGTCCGCACCTCGAGCGTCAAGTCCAAGCCGAAGCGCCGCGGCACGACCAGCGGGCGCACGCGCAGCTGGAAGAAGGCCATCGTGCAGGTGCGCGACGGCGAAACGATTCCGGTCTTCCAGGGCCTGCAGGCCGTAGAGGGGTCATAAGAGATGCCGATTCGCAAGCCCAAGCCGACGAGCCCAGGAATGCGCTTCGTCTCATACCCGGACTTCGCCGAGGTCACCAAGTCAAAGCCCGAGAAGACGCTGATCGAAGGGCTGAAGAAGAGCGGCGGGCGCAACGCGCACGGGCGCAAGACGGCGCGCCACCGCGGCGGCGGCGCCAAACGCGCCTACCGGCGGATCGACTTCAAGCGGCGCAAGGACGGCGTCAACGCGAAGGTCGCCGCGATCGAGTACGACCCCAACCGCTCCGCATACATTGCGCTGCTGCACTACGTCGACGGCGAGAAGCGCTACATCCTCGCGCCGCAGCGGCTGACCGTCGGCATGACGGTCGCCTCCGGCGAGGGCGCCGACATCGCTGTCGGCAACTGCATCGAGCTCGCCCGGATGCCCGTCGGCACGGTGATCCACAACGTCGAGCTGCAGCCGGGTCGCGGTGGGCAGATGGCGCGCTCCGCCGGCGCCTCCGTGCAGCTGATGGCGAAGGACGGCGACATGGCGACGCTGCGCCTGCCCTCCGGCGAGATGCGCATGGTCCGCGCGGAGTGCCGCGCGACCGTCGGCACGCTCGGTAACGCAGAGCACCAGAACGTGAAGGTCGGCAAGGCCGGGCGCAAGCGCCACATGGGCGTGCGCCCGCAGACGCGTGGCGTCGCGATGAACCCCGTCGACCACCCGCACGGCGGTGGTGAGGGCTCGACGACCGCCGGCCGGCACCCGGTCACGCCGTGGGGAGTGCCGACGCTCGGCTACCGCACGCGCAAGAAGAACAAGGCTTCTGACGCATACATCGTGCGCGGCCGCAGACGAGGAAAGGGCAAGCAGCGATGAGCCGCTCCAGCAAGAAGGGCCCGTGGGTCGAAGAGCGCCTGATGAACCGCATCGAGGCGCTCAACGCGGCCAACAACAAGAAAATGCTTCGCACTTGGTCGCGCGCCTCGACGATCTTCCCCGAGATGGTCGGCCACACGATCGCCGTCCACGACGGCAAGAAACACGTCCCCGTGTTCGTCAGCGAGTCGATGGTCGGGCACAAGCTCGGCGAGTTCGCGCCGACGCGCACCTTTCGCGGTCACGCAGGCTCAGGCAGGGTTCGATGAGCGCCGAGGAGGAGACGACCGGGTCGGCGTCCCAGGGCGACGTGACCCCCGAGGAGAAGCCCGCCGCCAAAGCGGCCGCGAAAAAACCGGCTGCGAAAAAACCAGCCAAAGCCGCCGCCGCGAAAGGCGCCGAGGCGAAAGCGAAAGGCGCCAACGCGAAAGGCAAAGGCGCCGACGCCAAAGCCGAGAGCAAAAAACCGGCTGCGAAAAAAGCTGCCAAAAAACCGGCCGCGAAAAAAGCACCGGCTGCGAAAGAGCCTGTCGCGGAGGAGAAAAAAGCTCCCGCTCCCAAAGCTCCCGCGAAACCGCGACGCAAAGTCGTCCGCGCACACGCCCGCTACGTCCGCACGTCCGCGCGCAAGGCGCGGATGGTCTGTGGCCACCTGCGCGGCAAGTCCGTGCAGGAGGCGCGCGCTATCCTCGCCTTCACCCCTCGTGAGGTGGCACGCGACTGGAGCAAGCTGCTCGAGTCCGCGGTCGCAAACGCCGAGAGCAACCACGAGCTGCTCGAGGACGACCTGATCGTCCGGGAGGCGTACGCCGATGAGGGGCCGACGATCAAGCGCTTCAGGCCGCGCGCGATGGGACGCGCCACGCCGATTCGCAAGCGCACGAGCCACTTGACGATCACGCTGACTCCGGATGCCGTGCGCCGGACAACCAAGAGAGACGGCTAGGAAGAAGAATGGGACAAAAGGTTCATCCAGAGGCCATGCGCGTGGGTTACATCCACGACTGGAAGTCAAACTGGTTCAACGAAAAGCACTTCGCCGAGTACCTCGCCGAGGACGTGCGGATCCGTGAGCACATCACGAACAAGCTCGCGCACGCGGGCCTGTCGAGCATCACGATCCGCAAGGACGCTCAGGAACTCGAGGTCAACATCCACACTGCCCGCCCGGGCATCGTGATCGGCAAGTCCGGCAGCGAAGTAGACGCGCTGCGTCGCGACCTGCACAAGATGACCAACAAGCAGATCAAGGTCAACATCCTCGAGATCAAGCGCCCCGAGCTCGACGCCTCGCTCGTCGCGCAGTCGATCGCCGAGCAGTTGCAGAACCGTGTCGCTTTCCGCCGCGCGATGAAGCGCGCGCTGACGAGCGCGATGCGCTCCGGTGCGAAGGGCGTCAAGGTCCAGGTCTCCGGTCGCCTCGGCGGTGCCGAGATGGCCCGCACCGAAAGCTACTCGGACGGCCGCGTGCCGCTGCACACGATGCGCGCCGACATCGACTACGGCTTCTACGAGTCGCGCACGACGTTCGGGCGCATCGGCGTCAAGTGCTGGATCAACAAGGGCGAAATCATGCCCGAGGGCTACACCGGCGCCGACCTCACCGACATGACCGCTCCGGCCGCGCCGAGCAACGACCGCGACGGCCGCGGTGGGCGCGATGGCCGCGACGGGCGCGGACGTGGACGCGGTGGACAGGGCGGCGGACCCGGTGGCGGTCGCGGACGCGGCGGCCAGGGTGGCGGCGGGGGCGGCGGACGCGGTCCGGGCGGCTTCGGCGGCCAGGGTGGTCGCGGAGGCGGCGGCGGTGGCCGTGGACCCGGTGGCGGTGGCGGCGGTGGCCGTGGTGGACCACGTCCCGGTGGAGGAGGTCGCTGATGCTCTCGCCAAAGCGTGTAAAGCACCGCAAGCAGCACCGCGGCCGCCGGGCCGGCAACTCGCGTGGACAGGTCAAGGTCCAGTTCGGCGAGTACGGCCTGAAGTCGATGGACGCCGGCTGGCTGACCAACCGTCAGATCGAGGCCGCTCGTATCGCCATGACCCGCAAGATTCGCCGTGGCGGAAAGGTCTGGATCAACGTGTATCCGGATAAGCCGTTCACCAAGAAGCCCGCCGAGACCCGGATGGGCTCCGGCAAGGGCTCGCCCGAGGGCTGGGTCGCGGTGGTCAAGCCCGGGCGGGTGATGTTCGAGCTGGCCGGCGTGCCCGAGCCGCTCGCGCGCGAGGCGATGCGGCTGGCTGGACACAAGCTCTCGGTCCGCACCAAGTTCGTGATGCGAGAGGACAACTGAGATGAGGCCGGCCGACGTTCGCGACATGAGCGACACCGAACTGCTCGAGCACATCCAGACGGCGCGGCGCGAGCTGTTCGGGCTGCGCTTCCAGAACGCCACATCCGAGCTCGAGAAC
>Ga0209327_1000022_pt1 | contig 9469 bp, 7 predicted proteins | sample TexAe_OM3H0_O2_FD_187946 | JGI IMG/M metagenome (GOLD analysis project Ga0209327, IMG submission 187946) | Forest soil microbial communities from Davy Crockett National Forest, Groveton, Texas, USA - Texas A ecozone_OM3H0_O2 (SPAdes) (version 2) | ecosystem: Environmental > Terrestrial > Soil >...
GTTCGCGAGGTCTTCGCGCAGCTGCGCGAGATCGAAGCCCTCGGGATCTTTGCCGGTTCCATCGAGGTCTTCTTCGGAGATGTATGCCCACGCCTCGTCGCAGTACTGCTCGAAGAACTCGACGGTCATCTGCTGCAGCGCGCCCCATGTGACGATCTCGATGTTTGCGTGCTTGCCAACGCAGCAGACGTAGTGGCCTCCCTCGATCGTCGCCCCGGGCACGATGCTCCATGGCTCGCCTTTGTTGAACTGTTCCATCGCGCTGCCCGGGAATTCGATCCCGATTCCGACCGCCTGAAACAGGTACAGCGCCTGGTAGATGTGCGTCAGGTTCTTCGGTTCGAGCTTGACGAACGCGCCGATCTTGTGACGCTTCTGCGCCGCGTCGATGATGCCCGTCTTGCGCCTGTAGCTGAGCACCTGACGGACGTTCGAGCCTTTGTCGGTCGGGTTGTCTCCGGAGGGTCCCGCGTGCGGGTCGAAGCCCGTCCCGGCCGAGTAGTCGCTGAGCACGCCGGCGGTCGTGAACGTCGCCGGTTTGCCGCCCTCCTTGCTCAGCAGCATCGTCTCGTGAGCGGGGCCCGCCCAGGCGCAGTCACCCCATTCGTCGTTGCCGAGCATGCCCCATTCTTTTTCTCCGAACAGATTTTCGTGCCCGAATTCGGCCGGAACGGCAGGGAGCTTCGAGGAGTCCACGTACTTCGCGAACATCAGGTCGTGTGGATCGTGGGTTGCCGGTGTCTTGCCAAGCTTGTACTTCGGCATGCGATCGTCTCCCCCGAGTCGATGATCAGGAAGCGTGAATTAGATCACACGAGATTGTTCAGTTCTGCGGAATTGAGCATCGATCCCAGAAAAGACACATTTGCTTTGGAGTGCGCCGATCGTCCGGTCGTGCGTGCGTTTCCGATCGCGCTCGAGAACGTCGGCCAAGTCCAGGCACGTCAAGCGGGAGTGTCGCTTGGCACTACGTGCCGCGGCCGCGTGCAGGCCAGTCGAGCAGGCGCGAGACGGTCGCTCAGACCTTGCGGAACTCCGGCACCCAGGAGCCTTCGCCGTCCTTCGCGAAGTCCTGGAACAGTCCTGGCGCCTCGGCCTGCATGATCCGCGCGATCACATCGAAGACGGAGCGCAGCTCCTCCTCGGCGCCCGGCGCAGTGCGCATCTCGATCACGTGGCGCAGCGTGCGCACGTTCGCCGTCCAGACGATGTCCGTGCTCAGGCCGATCGGAGCGAGCCGTCGCAGCGCCGAGGTGACCTCCTTCTTGACGTGGAACGGCACGCCCTCCTCGTCGATTCCGAGCTCGGCCGCGGCGCTCACCTGGAACTCCTCGAGCTGCTCGACGATCGCGAGCACCTGCTCGCGGACCGGCTCGAGCGCAGGCGGCACGCGAAAGCCGATGTCCGTGAGGCGCACGTAGCGCAGGCTCTCCTGGCTGAAGGCCGAGCCGGCGCGGTGGCGGACGAGCTCATGAGTGAAGACACGGCTCACGTTGCGCAGTGCGAAGGAGTAGTTCGCGTGCTCCATCACGCTGCCGTGCGATGAACGGAGGATGTTCGCGAAGTACTCGCGCTGGTCCGTGCGCACCTTCGTCACGTTCGCGTTCAGCCCTGGCTCCCAACTGCGGTAGCACGCGCGCCCGCCGAACTCGACGATCAGCTGTCCGCCGTTCGGCTTCTCGTCGGCCTCGCCGAGGCGACGCTCGAGCCACGACTCGCCGCCGACCTCCTGCAGATAGCCACGCATCCCCTCGATGTCGATCGAAGGGCGCGCGATCAGGAATACCTGCGGGGTCGTCTCGTGCATCGGGCGGACGACTCTAAGGAGCGACTCGGACGTAGCACGCGCCCGTCCGCGAGCGCTCGGCAGAGCTCGGTTGCGACGTTCGTGCAGTGCTGCCGGGAGTTCTCCTAGACTCCCGAGGAGTGGATTTATCCGCAGCGCAAAACGGCTCGCAGACGATTGTCCAGGCTCAGAACCTCAGCCGCCGCTACGGCGAGGGCGAGGCTGCGGTAAACGCGCTTTCCGACGTGACCGTGAGCTTTCCGGCGTCGCGCTTCGCCGCGATCATGGGTCCCTCGGGCTCGGGAAAGTCGACGCTGATGCACATCCTCGCCGGGCTCGACCGGCCCACGTCCGGCACCGTGCTGCTCGACGACGTCGATCTCACGGTGCTCGACGACAAGCGGCTGACGAACCTGCGCCGCGACAAGATCGGCTTCATCTTCCAGACCTTCAACCTGTTGCCGGTGCTCAACGCCGAAGAGAACATCCTGCTGCCGCTGTCGATTGCCGGGCGCCAGCCCGACCGCGCGTGGCTCGAGCAACTCGTTGAAACGGTCGGGATCGGCGATCGTCTCAAGCATCGGCCGGCTGAGCTGTCCGGCGGACAGCAGCAGCGCGTCGCGATCGCGCGCGCGCTCGTCTCGCGCCCGGCCGTCGTGTTCGCCGACGAGCCAACCGGCAACCTCGACTCGAAAGCGTCCGGCGACGTGCTCGATCTGCTGCGCCACGCCGTCGACGACTTCGAGCAGACCGTCGTGATGGTCACGCACGACGCGCACGCCGCGTCCTATGCCGATCGCCTGCTCGTGCTCGCCGATGGGCGGATCATCCACGACACCCCGTCGGTCACGACAGACGAGGCGCTCGATCTGATGAAGGCGATCGGATGACGAGGACTCACCTCAGAGCACGCAGCGCCGAGCCGGCTCGTGGGGGACTGGCCGTCACGCGGAGCATCTGATGGCGCGGCTGATCCTCCGCGGCTTCTTGCAGCGCAAGCTGCGGGTCACGCTGACAGCGATCGCGATCGCGCTCGGCGTGGCGCTGATGGCCGGCACGTACATCCTCACCGACACGATCAACCATTCCTTCGCGGGGATCTTCAAGACCGCCGCGAAGGGCGACTCGGTCGTCGTCACGCCGACCGAGACGCTCGGCAACCAGACGCGCTCGGAAACCTCGCCGATCAACGAGCAGATGCTCGCGCGCGTGCGCGGCGTGCCCGGAGTCGCGAAGGCCGCCGGCGGGATCTTCACGACGGCGACGTTCCTCGACGTCGAGCACAAACGGCTGACGAGCGGCGGCGGGCCGGCGTTCGTCGCCGGGCTCGTGCCGCCGCCGTTCGAGTCCTTCAAGCCGATCGAAGGCCGCTTCCCGCAAGGGCCGAACGAAGTCGCGATCGACCAGGCGACCTCCGAACGCTCGAACCTGAAGGTCGGCGGCGCGATGCTCGTCGCCGGCCGCGCGCCTGCCAAGCGCTACGCGATCGTCGGCATCGTCAAGTTCGGTGGCGGCGAATCGTTTGGCGGCGCCGGCGCGGCCGTGCTGACGTCCACCGAGGCACAGCGCGTGGTTGGCGAAGTCGGCCGCTTCGACCAGATCGACGTCGCCGCCGCGCCCGGCGTGACTCCAGCTCAGCTGCAAGCGAGCATCCGCGCCGTGCTGCCGCGCACCGTCGACGTGCGCACGGGTGCCCAGCAGGCCGCCAAGAACACCTCCGACCTGGAAGAAAACCTCAGCTTCCTGCGGACCTTCCTGCTCGTCTTCGCCTACGTCTCGCTCGTCGTCGGCGCGTTCATCATCTTCAACACGTTCTCGATCACCGTCGCCCAGCGAGCGCGCGAGTTCGGGCTGCTGCGGACACTCGGTGCCTCTCGCGCGCAGATCATGCGCGAGGTCGTCGCCGAAGGCCTGCTGCTCGGCGTCGTCGGGGCGGTGCTCGGGCTGTTCGCCGGGATCGGGCTCGCGCCGGCGCTCGATCAGCTGTTCAAGGCGTTCGGCGCCGACCTGCCCGACAGCGGCACCGTGCTCGAGACGCGCACGATCGTCGTCTCGCTGCTCGTCGGCATCGTCATCACGGTGCTCGCCGGGTTGCAGCCGGCGCTGCGCGCCACGCGCGTCTCACCTCTGGCGGCGATGCGCGAGGGCGTCGGAATCCCGCCCCGTCCGCTGCCCACACGCAAAGCGCTGATTCTGCGTTTCGTGCTCGGCCTGATCGTCGTCGTGCTGCTCGGCCTTGTGATCGGCGGCGCCTCGCTGCCCGTGCTGGTCGTCGTCTGGACCCTGCGCAGCGCGAGGCTGTGGGTGCGCCTGCGCCGTAGCGGCGAGCGCCCGGCACGGCACTACCGAATCGTCCCGGCGCTCGCCCGTACGATCGGCGCGCTCGTCGCCTGGCGAGGAGTTACGGGCAGGCTCGCCAAGGAGAACTCGATCCGCCAGCCCGGGCGCACGATGGTCACCGCCGCGGCGCTCACGGTCGGGATCGCGCTCGTCGCGTTCGTCTCCGTTTTCGCCGACGGCCTGAAGGCGACGATCAACCAGACGATCAGCCGCTCCTTCGCCGGCAACCTGATCGTCGAGAACTCGCAGGGCGGAGGCGAACAGCAGGGGATCCCGGCGGCGCTCGCGCCGGCCGTCGAAGGCGTGCCCGGCGTGGCCCGCGTGGCGCCCGTCGCGTTCACCGTCGGGCGCCAGCAGGGCAGCAAGAGCAACGCGACGATCACGGCAATCGAACCGAGCACGTTCGCCGGCGTCTACAAGATCGAATGGCGCCAGGGCTCGGATGCGACGCTCGCCGGGCTGCCGGGGGGTGGCACGATCGCGAGCAAGAAATACGCCAAAGCGCACCACCTGCGCGTCGGGCAGGAGATCTCCGTGTTGACGCCCGCTAACCGGCATGTGACGTTGAAGGTGCTCGGCATCGTCAAGGAAGAATTCGGCATCCTGCAGGACCTCACAATCTCGCTACCGCTCGCGCGCTCGGCGTTTGGCCTGCGCGAAGACGCATTCGACTTCGTTGCGTACAAGCCCGGCGCCGACAACGCGACCGTGCAGCCGGCGATCGACAAGCTGCTCACCGCGCAGTTCCCGCAGGCGCGCTCACGCACGGGGCAGCAGTTCAAGGACGAACAGGCCAAGCAGGTCAACACGCTGCTGACGTTGATCTACGTGCTGCTCGCGCTGTCGGTGATCGTCTCGCTGTTCGGCATCGTCAACACGCTGATCCTGTCGATCTTCGAGCGCACGCGCGAGCTCGGGATGATGCGCGCGATCGGCACCTCACGGCGGCAGGTGCGCCAGATGATCCGCTATGAGTCCGTGATCACCTCGTTGATCGGTGGCGTGCTCGGTCTCGTGATCGGGGTCGTAGCGGCGCTGCTCGTGGCCGTGCTTGCGCTCTCCGGATCGGGTTACGTGATCGCGGTCCCCGTCGGCACGCTGATCGTGCTGCTCGTCGTCGCCGCACTCGCCGGTGTGATCGCCGCGCAGCTACCGGCGCGCCGGGCGGCGCGCCTGGATTTCCTCAGCGCGGTCACCTCCGAGTAGCCACGATCGCGCTCGGCGCGGCTAAGCTGCCAGGCGATGGCAGCCACCGCCCCCGAGTCGACCGACCCCGAGCTCCAGGCGACCGCCTGGGATCTCGAGCCGCTCGTCGAAGGCGATGGGCCCGACGGCGTAGAGCGCCGCCTTGCCGCCGCGCTCGAGCGCGCCCAGGCGTTCGCCGGGCGCTACGCCGGAAAGCTCGCCGAGCTCGACTCTGCCGGGCTGCGCGAGGCGATGGAAGAGCTTGCAACGATCTACGACCTCGTCGGGCGCGCCGGTGCCTACGCGTCGCTGCGCTTCTCGACGGACACCGCCGACCCGGCGATCGGCGCGCTGCTGCAGCTCGCGCAGGAGCGCGGCACCGCAATCGAGACGACGCTCCTGTTCTTCGAGCTCGAGTGGGCCGAGCTCGACGACGCCCACGCAGAGCAGTTGCTCTCAGGCGACGGCCTCGAGTTCTGTGCGCACTACCTGCGCAACGTGCGCCGCTATCGCGAGCACCTGCTCTCAGAACCGGAGGAGAAGATCCTCTCCGAGAAGTCGCTCACAGGGGCGAGCGCGTGGACGCGGCTGTTCGAGGAGCTGACGTCCGCGATCAAGGTCGAGCTCGGCGGTGACGAGGCCGAACCGGTCGCGCTCGACGTCGCGCTCAGCAACCTGCAGCAGGGCGACCGCGAGCTGCGGCGCACGAGCGCCGAGGCTGTCACGGCCGCGCTCGCGCCCGGCCTGCGCACTCGCGCGTTCCTGTTCAACACGCTGCTCGCCGACAAGGGCATCGACGACCGGCTGCGCCACTATCCGCACTGGCTCGCCGCGCGCAACCTCGCGAACGAGGCCAGCGACGAGTCCGTCCGCGCGCTGATCGAGGCCGTCCGCGGGCGCTATGAGATCCCGCGCCGCTGGTACCGGCTGAAGGCGCGGCTGCTCGGCGTCGAGCGGCTCGCCGACTACGACCGGATGGCGTCCGTGACCGAAGACGAGGTCAGCTTCACGTTCTCGCAGGCGCGCGAGATCGTGCTCGACTGCTACTCCTCGTTCGCGCCAGAGCTCGGCGATGTCGCGCGTGCGTTCTTCGACGAGCAGCGGATCGACGCGCCCGTGCGCCCGGCCAAGCGCGGTGGCGCGTTCTGCGCTTCCGCCGTCCCGTCCGTCGAGCCGTACGTGCTGCTCAACTACACCTCGCGCCGTCGCGACGTGCTGACGCTCGCGCACGAGCTCGGCCACGGCGTGCACTTCTCGCTCGCCGCGCGCCAGGGCATCTTCCATCAGGGCACGCCGCTGACGCTCGCCGAGACGGCCTCCGTGTTCGGCGAGACGATCGTCTTCGAGCGCTTGCTCGGCGAGGACTCCTCGCCGGCTTCGCGCCTCGCGCTGCTTGCCGAGAACCTCGAGGACACGATCGCGACCGTCTTCCGCCAGGTCGCGATGAATCGCTTCGAGGACCTCGTGCACACGGCACGCCGCGAGGAGGGCGAGCTGTCCGTCGATCGCTTCGGCGAGCTGTGGGCCGAGAGCCAGGAGGAGCTGCTCGGCGACTCCGTCGAGCTGACCGACGGCTACCGCTCGTGGTGGTCCTACATCCCGCACTTCATCGGCTCGCCCGGGTATGTCTACGCCTATGCCTACGGCCAGCTGCTCGCGCTGTCGGTCTTCGAGCGCTACGAGCAGACCGGCGCCGAGCTCGTGCCGAAGTATCTCGGGCTGCTTGCCGCCGGCGGCTCGAAAAGCCCTGAGGAGCTAGGCAGGCTCGTCGACATCGATCTCGCCGACCCCGGCTTCTGGGAGTCCGGGCTCGACCTCGTCGAGCGTCAGCTGCAGGAGGCCGAAGCGGCCGCCGAGGCCTCTGGGCGCTTGTAGCGCGTGGCGCGAGCGCTGTAGGGTGCTCGCCAGATGCGCCTGAAGCCCGGCCCAGACGACCTGCTCGAGCGGGTCGGAATCTCGCTCAACCTCGCGCCGCTGCCCGGCGCGTACGCGATGTACGGGATGGTCGCCGGGCGCGTCGTCGGCGTCGCGCAGCGCCTCGGTGTGTTCGAGCAGTTGCTGAAAGGCCCCGCGACCGCCGGGCGCCTCGCCGAGCAGCTAGAGCTGCAGGTGCCCGGGACGCGCCTGCTCTGCGAGAACCTCGCCGGCTTGCGCATCCTCGAGCAGGACGGCCACACCTTCTCGCTGCCGAAGCGCTCGCGCAAGTGGCTCGACCCCGCCTCTGCGACCTACATCGGCAGCTGGATCGAGCACACGACGACCTACTGGGAGTGGTACGGCGATCTCGAGCGGATCGTCCGCGACGGCGGCAGCTTCGAGATCCATCGCGAGAGCGCCGAGGACGAGGAGTACTGGCGCCTCTACATCACCGGGCAGTACGAGCTCGCACGGCTCTCCGCGGGCGAAGTCGCCAAGGCGATCAAGCTCGGCGAGAAGCCGACGGCGCTGCTCGACGTCGCCGGCGCACACGGCTGGTTCTCCGCCGAGCTCTGCAAACGTCACGAGACGCTGCATGCGACCGTGCTCGACCTGCCCGGCAGCGCGCGCGTTGGCCGTGAGATCATCGCCAAAGCCGGGATGAGCGATCGCGTCGAGCACCGCGACGGCGACATGTTCGAGTCAGAGCTCGGTGGCCCGTACGACGGCGCGCTGCTGTTCGACATCATCCATCACCTCTCGCCCGAGCAGATCGTCCTCGTCCTCAGCCGCATTCGCGCCGCGATGAAGCCCGGCGCGACGGTCGCCGTGCTCGACATGTTCCGCTCCGACGCCAAGCGCCAGCGAGCTTCAGCCGCCGCGCTCGGGCTGTTCTTCCATCTGACCTCCGGCGCCGACCTGTACAGCCCCGACGAGCTTGCCGGGTTCTTCGCCGAGGCCGGTTTCAGTGCGCCGCAGCGCACGAAGATCCGGCGGATTCCCGATCAGGAGCTGTTTCAGGCGCGGGCTGTTTAGGTCCGCCGGGTCGGCGTTGGCTCAGCCCGGCAGAATCCGGGCAAGCATCCCCGGCACATCCACAATCGAATCGACGATCGCCGTCGGCGTGACTTCCGGCGGGATCGCGTCTTGGCGGTACTTCCCCGTCCGCACGAGTATTCCCGGCAGCCCTGCGGCCATCGCGCCGCCGACGTCGGCCTCCGCGTCGTCGCCGATCATCACCGCGTTCTCGAGACCCATGTCGACTACCGCCGCACCGAAGAACGCCTCGGCCGGCTTGCCGACGACGACCGCCTCGCGCCGCGTCGCGTACTCCAGTGCGGACGCATACGCGCCGACGTCGAGCGCGAGGCCGTCCGCGCGGCGCCAGTAGCGGTTGTGCTGCAGTGCGATCAGCTCCGCGCCGTCCATGATCAGGCGAAACGCGTGGTTGAGCAGCTCCGCGTCGAACTTCGCGCCGACGTCGCCGAGGATCACAGCATCGACATGCTCGCCCTTCGCCGAGCTGGAGAACTGCTCGAGGTCCTCGCGCAGCCCGTCGCTGACGATCAGCTCGACCGACTCATAACCGTGCTCCTCGCAATGACCGACGGCCATCGCCGCCGGCGTGAGCACCTCCTCGGCGCTGACCTCGAAGCCGAGCTCCGCGAGGTGCTCGCAGACCTGCCGGCGCGAGCGTGACGTCGTGTTCGTGACCAAGCGCATCCCCGCGCCGAGCTCACGCAACTCGCTGAGCGCGTCGTGCGCGCCCTCGATCGGCTCGTCGCCGACGTACAGCACTCCGTCGATGTCGAGCAAGATGCCGAATGGACCGCTGCCGGGAGAGCTCATGCTCCAACCTTAGTCGCGCGCCGCTAGAACAGCCCGCCGAGCGCGCTGCCGGCGTGATGCACGAGGTCGAACAGCGGCTGCGGGACGATCCCGAAGAACAGCGTCGCCGCGCCGGCGACGAACGCGACGATCAGGACCTCCGGCTGAGCCTTGCGCGTGCGCGGCTCGTCGTCGAGCTCCGGCGAGCCGCCGGCGAACCGGTCCGGGCGGTACTCCTGACCGGTCAAGGCAGAGGCTTTTGCGCAGGTCAGGACCTTGTTGAGCACGCGCAGAAGCTCGAGTCAGGCGCCCCCGCGCTGAACACTGTGCAAGAGCACTACAACCCGATCGTGATGGAAATCGCGTCCATGCCCAAGCCTGTTGTGGCGGCAGTGAACGGTGTGGCGGCTGGGG
>Ga0209327_1000023_pt1 | contig 9452 bp, 7 predicted proteins | sample TexAe_OM3H0_O2_FD_187946 | JGI IMG/M metagenome (GOLD analysis project Ga0209327, IMG submission 187946) | Forest soil microbial communities from Davy Crockett National Forest, Groveton, Texas, USA - Texas A ecozone_OM3H0_O2 (SPAdes) (version 2) | ecosystem: Environmental > Terrestrial > Soil >...
CTGCAAAATACGAAATAGGTTAGAAATCTTTTATGTTTTTTTTATGATACTATAAAAATTATCAGTATCAATAATTGCAAATATAACAATAATAAATAGTAAAGAATCGCCTTTATTATTTGTTAAGTATAATATAGATATATAAAATATAAGACCAGCTAATATGTATAAAGCATATGACGTAACTATACCTGTACTTAATTTATTAATAGAATTACTTATATCCGTTACACTTTTTTCTAAACCAAAAGGACCAAATTTTTCTACAGATCCTTTATCCATTATTTTCGTAGTTTGAGCACCTAAATTTAAAATTAATCCTGAAATATATTTATTATAAAACATTTCCATTAAAAATCGTTGATTAAAAAAACCAAATACATTATAACCTATAAAAGATAATTTGAATTTTATAAGTATTTTAGGAAAAAATTCAGTAAATAATATAGAAATAATACTAAGTGAAATAGTAAAGAATAAAGGTAATAATTTAAAAAAAATAGGTACAGCAAATTCTGTATCTAACATAATTTCATGTTTAGGATGTATGAATAGACTATTATCTGAAAAAAAATCAGAACCTAGACCTATAAAAATATCTTTAGTAATATAACCAAAAATTATAGAAAATACAGCTAATATAATTAGGGGTAAACTCATAAAAATATCACTTTCATGTGCAGCATACTTTTGCTTGTAATTAACTATAGGTCCATTAGGATTGGTTAAAAAAGTTAAATATAAGACTTTAACTGAATAAAGTGTAGTAAACATAGCACCAATAATAGCAATATAATAAACAGTTATACTAGATATGTAATATTTACCAAAAGCTGATTCAATTATAAAATCTTTAGAATAAAAACCTGTCATAAAAGGAAAAGCTACTAAACTCAGAGAAGCTATTAACATAACTGAGTAAGTAAGAGGTAAATAAGATATTAAACCCCCATATCTTCTAAAATCTTGATTATCAGCTACTGCGTGTATTACTGCACCTGCTCCTAAAAATAATAATCCTTTATAAAAAGCATGATTTATTAAATGAAATAAAGCAATATTATATGAAGATAAACCAACTGCTATAACCATCATACCTAATTGACTCATGGTAGAGTATGCTATAACTTTTTTTATATCTTGTTGAAATAAACCTATAAGAGAACTAAATACTGTCGTTATAGCACCTAATCATAAACATAACAACAATACTAATGAACTATATTCTATTAAAGGTGAAACTCTTATAAGTAAATAAACACCAGCAGTAACCATAGTGGCTGCATGTATTAAAGCCGATACAGGTGTAGGCCCTTCCATAGCCATAGGTAATCATACATGTAAACCAACCTGAGAACTTTTAGCCATAGCACCTATCAATAAACATATACCTATTATAGTAACAATATTTTCATTATAATAAGGTGTTAATGAAAATACTGTGTTATAGTCTAAATTACCATATGATCATAATATACCAAACATACCTATAGTTAAAAAGGCATCACCTACTCTATTTGTTAAAAAAGCTGAAATAGAACTTTGATTTGCAGCTATTCTTGTAAATCAAAAACTTACTAATAAATATGAACATACTCCTACACCTTCTCATCCTACAAACATTAGTAAAAAATTATCAGCTGTAACTAATATAATCATCATAAAAGTAAATAAACTTAAATAACTGAAAAATCTTTGATTATGTGGATCATGACTCATATATCCTATAGAATATAAATGTACTAGAGAAGATACTATTAATACAGGTATTAACATTGATACTGTTAAACTATCAAAATTAAAACCTCATTTTACATTTAATGTTTCAGCATCTATTCATCTAAATAGTTCTATTTTAACTGGTATTTGATTTAATCCAACTTCTAAAAAAGCAAATATAGCTAAAATTGTTGTTATTATTACACAACTACATGTAACAATTCGCGCTCCTATTACTCCTATTTTTCTTCCAAAAAAACCAGATACTATAGAACCTAAAATAGGTAAAATTATTAAGGCTAAATACATTATTTATAGTCTATTGCTATACTTCCTCTTAATCTATAATATGCTACCAATATACCTAAACCTATAGCTGATTCTGCTCCTGCTATGGCTATTATATATATAGAAAAGGTTTGACCTAATACATCATCAAAACTTAATGAACTAATTAATATTAAAAATGTAATAGATAGAAGCATTATTTCGATTGAAATAAGCATCAAAATTATATTTTTTCTGTTCAATACAAAACCTAAAATCCCTATTAAAAACAAAACTAATGAAAAACTCATTAAATATATACATAGATTAAATTATGGTATTAGATATTTTAAACTACAAAAATCACCTAAGTGTAAGTCTGTTAATTTCATTATTATTAAGAATATAAAAAATGAAAAGTCTATAGAAAAAAGCTATCTCCACAAAATATTTATAATATTTTGTAAAAACGACAGAAAAAACAGTAGAATGATTAAAATAAATATAAACAATTTATAAAAAGGTATCTAACTTAAAACTTTATCTTACTATTAATATATATTAATCGTTGTCAATTTTTTAGTTGAATGTTATTTGCTTGTCTACTATCTATTTTCAACGCATTTTTTCCTAATTCAAAAACAAAACCTAATGTTAAAATAAAGAAAAAAATTAACATAATAATTAAACCATAAATACCATTAGTGTAAGCGCTTACAACATATGGATATACTAGTAATATTTCTAAATCAAATAATAAAAATAAAAGGGCAAATATAAAAAATGATATACTAAATTGAGTTCTATTTTGTCCCAAAAATGAATGAAATCCACATTCAAAAGCACTATTTTTTTCCTGATAAGGATTATGTGGTGATAATATAATGTTTAAACCTAATAATATTAAAGCTAATATAGGTATAAATATAAAGAAAAAAGTTAAACTTGTCATTATAATATATAATTGTATTTTTGAAGTAAAAACTGTTGTAAATATGTATATTTTAATTTAATTAAAATATAATTTTAGGGAACTGATGTATATTTTATTATCCTCTTTGCTTCACTCTTTTCTTATTTTGTTATAGTATAATAAAAACAATATAACATGAAGTTATACATTATTTTTATTTTGACTAAGACTTAAATCTATTAAACTATTTTCTAATAATGTTACAAAAGGTACTATAATTAAAAAATGTGCAAAGTATAAAACAGTGGAAATTTGTCCAAATTCTATAAATGGAGATTCAACATGTTTTGCTCCTAATTGCATTAAGATTAAGAAATTTGCTACAAATACAAAAAATACTATTTTACTTAATGGTCTAAATTGATTACCTCTTAATTTAGATAAATCTGTAAAAGGCATTATTAATAATGCTAATATAGCAGCAAACATTGCTATAACACCTAATAATTTATTAGGTATAGATCTTAATATAGCATAAAATGGTAAAAGATATCACTCTGGAACGATAGCAGGTGGTGTTTGCATAGGATTAGCCATAACATAATTTTCACTATCACCTAAAACATTAGGCATAAAAAATACAAAAATAGATAACACTATGATAAATAAAAATATTGTTATTAAATCTTTAAATATATAATAAGGATGAAAAGGTAATCTATCGTAATTACCTGATACACCCAAAGGATTACTTGAACCACTAGAATCATGTAGAGCTATTAAATGCATTAGGGCTAATGCCGCTAATACAAAAGGTAATACAAAATGTAATGCAAAGAATCTGTTTAACGTTGCATTATTAACAGAAAATCCTCCTCAAATAAATTGTACTATATCTTGTCCTATTCAAGGTATTGCACTCATTAAATTAGTTATAACTGTAGCACCTCATAAAGACATTTGACCATAGGGTAATACATAACCTAAAAAAGCTGTAGCCATCATACATATAAATAACACAGTTCCTAAAACTCAAACTAATGTTCGTGGTGCTTTATATGATCCATAGTATAAACCTCTACCTATATGTAGATACACTAAAAAAAAAAATGCTGAGGCAGTATTTGAATGTAGATAACGTACTAACCATCCATTATTTACATCTCTCATTATATGTTCCACTGAATCAAATGCTTCTGATATATTAGGTGTATAATGCATACCTAACGTAACACCAGTTATAATTTGTATTATTAGACAAAAAGCTAATAAGGATCCAAAGTTTCATAAATAACTTATATTAGATGGTTGTGGTGAGTCAATTACATATGAATTAACCATCTTTAAAAGTGGATGACTTTTTAATATTCTCATTCTTTTTTATTAAAATTAATTTAGGTTAATACTTAATCACTGAAAATCATTTGTATAAATTAATTATATAAAAATATATATTATGCAATTAAAAAAATTCCTTAATTTTTTTTTTAAGGAATTCCAACCCAGATGGATCAAATCGAAACACAATAATTTTTTAATATTATTGCCTTCTATTGTATGTTTCGATTTGATCCATCTTTTTATGATATAATATAATCATATCATAAGAAAATTTATTATTATTTGTAAAGTATTTAAATTGTATAAATACTAAGCTACATATAATAATAAAAATGCCATCATTAATGCAAATAAACCTGTAGCTTCTGCAAAAGCAAAACCTAAAATTGCGTAAGAGAAAAGTTGACCTCTTAAAGAAGGATTTCTTGATACACCTATTATAAGAGCACCAAAAACTACACCTATCCCCACTCCGGCCCCTATTAAGCCAGTAGTAGCTAAACCTGTACCTATTATTTTAGCAGCTTGTATCAAATTATAAAATTAGTTTGAGCTAGTCAAATATACTAGGCAATATAAATATTATCTTTTAGCTAAAATAGGTATAGTTATTAGCTTGTTGTACTACTAATTTGTTTAATACATAAAGTTTAAAAATTTTTATTTAAGCTATGTATTAATCTATGTTGGAGCGATTCGAACACTCAATAGTAAATACCAAAAATTTATGACTTACCTATTAGTCGACAACATATATATATATATTTTTTATCCTTCAATTTGCTCATACAATCAAAATAAGAATTTTTCTAATGTTGTTGACTGTATAGCTATAGGCATAGAACTGTGAAGGATACCGCATATTTCTGAACATTGACCATAAAAGGTTCCCTCTCTATTTAAATACACAGATGATTGATTTAATCTACCAGGATAAGCATCACATTTTATACCTAAAGATGGACAAGCATAAGAATGTATAACGTCTGCTCCGCCTACAACAAATCTTGTATGTGTTAATTCTGGTAGTATTACTCTATTATCCACTTCTAACAATCTTAATTGTCCTAATTCTAAGTCGTTTTCTGGTATAATATAAGAGTCATATTCTACTATTTCTTCATCGGTATTAAAAAAATCCGGATATTGATAACTTCAATACCATTGGTGACCTTCGCCATATATTACTAATGCGGGGTCAATTACCTCATCCATTAAGTATAATAATTTAAACGATGGAAAGGCTATTAATATTAAAATTAAAGCTGGACTAATCGTCCAAATTAGTTCTACTAACGTTCCATGATTTATAAACTTATTAGAAATTTTTTTATTTTTAAAATTTATAATTATAGAGATCATCATTCAACTCACGGCAAATAATATTATAGCTAAATAAAACATTATGCTATTATGAAGTTCTTCTAATCCTTCCATTTGTGGAGTTGCATTATCTTGAAAAAATAATCCCCAAGGCTCAGGAGAATCCAATTTAATTTGGATGTTCGGTAAAATATTCAATAGTTCATTAGTATTATCGTATCTGTAGGATAATTGTTCTAGTATTTTGGTTAGCAAGATTTTATAATTTTACGTATATTTATTTTAGGAATGTATTGGTATTTTGGTTGTTAAAATTTCTAACAACATTTTATAATTTTTTATAATTTGATATTTTAAATGTTAACCGTACAAGATAAATAGTAAATTAAATGTGTAATATTGCAGACCATCTGTAACTATGGAAGGATAAATACCCAATAATATAGTAAATAAAACCAAAATAACTAACATAAAAAATTCTCTTTTATTTAAATCAGGTAAAAATTCAAATCAGTATTTAGATGAAAAATTTCCCCCAAAAAAAATCCTGTTAAACATAAATATAGTATAAGCTGCAGAAAAAATAATAGAACTAGCACCTAATATACCTGCAAGAGGCAATCTTTCAAAAACACCATATAATGACATGAATTCACCAACAAAGTTTAAAGTTAGTGGAGCACCACAATTTCCCAATGATAAAATAAAGAACAATATAGATAAGATAGGCATTATTTGAGCTATACCTCTATAATAAGAAATTAATCTAGTACCTGATCTATCATAAAGTATTCCACCTGCAGTAATAAATAAACCAGATGATACAAACCCATGTGCTAAACCAAGTAGAATACCACCTTGTATACCATGTAAAGTATTACTGAAAATACCAGATAAATAAACTGCAGCGTGCGAAACAGAGGAATAAGCTATTAATTCTTTAATATCAATTGTTCTAAGTGTACTTAAACTAGCATAAATTATGGTTATAATACCAATAAGAAATACAATATATGTATAAAATAAAAAAGCTTTAGGTAAAATAGGTAATATTAATCTAAAAATACCATATAAACTTAGTTTTAATACTATTGCTGCCAAAAGAATACTACCTGATAAAGGCGATTCAACGTGAGCTTTTAATAACCAACTATTTAAATAAATAGTTGGTGTTTTTACTGCAAAAGCTATAAATATACCTATAAACATAAATATCTGTGTTATGTATATAAAATTTGTCTTTGACAAAATATAAAAATCTGTACAACCTATTAAAGATTGCATAGATATAATAGATAATAACATAAATAAAGAGCCCGTAAAAGTATATAAAAAAAAATAAAAACTTGCTCTTATTTTAGCACTAGAACCATATATACCAATTAAAATAAATAAAGGTGCTAAAATACTCTCAAAAAATATATAAAACATAAGAATATCTAGAACTAAAAAAATTAATAATAATAAAGCTTCTAATAACAACATTATTACTAAAAAATATTTTACTTTATTATCAATAGATTTTCAGTTAGATAATATCGCGATAGGCATTATCAATGTAGTTAATAATATAAAATACATTGATAATCCATCTATGCCTAAATAAAAATCGTAATGACCTATTTTAAAATGTTCTTGTATAAATTGAAAATGTTTGCTGCTATTATTAAATAGTAACCATATTATTAAAGATATAGCTAAGTTTATAATTGTAACAGCTAAAGCAAATGTTTTTAGAATTTTTGAATTTTCATCTAAATCATAACTATTATAAGAAAAAATAAAAATTAACCCTATAAAAGGTATATAAATTAAAGCAGATAATAGCATTTAATAAAACCTTTAAATATTACTACAAATATAGTTACATATATATTTAATTTTTTATGTTAATACATCCCGTGCAATTTCCATTAGTAAAGATTTCATTTGTAGTAAAGATTGTAAGGGAACTGAAGATATCCGAAAAACGATTTGAACGTATACGATTAAAATCAACGAAGCTTAAGTTCGTCCTGTCTACCAATTCCAGCACTCGGATAAAGACAAATATAGGATTCGAACCTATATAGATGTGGCCGAAACACAATATTTTACCATTAAATTAATTTGTCTTAAGGAAAATTAATTTTCCTGTATTTTTATACGAAATATAATTTTAACGGTTTCTGTTATTTAAACTTTCAATTATTCTATAACGATTAGCTATAAGTTATTATGTAATTTTTCTTCGTATTTCAGGTTTAAAACATAAGGTTTATTATTAAAATCAGGGACAAATTTTTCATCATTACCATATCCTTTCAATGACTCTCTAATACCAATTTCAGCACACCTATTAAATGCTCAATATAAGATTTGAACTTATAAGGCCAAAGTGACTTGAACACTCACCTTAACTGTCATGAGCAGTTGGCTCTACCATTAAGCTATAGCCTTTTATTAGTATATGCGCCCCTAAGATGATTTGAACATCTAACCGATATATTAACAGTATATTGCTCTACCATTGAGCTATAGAAGCTTTTTATATTAATTAAGGGAGGATACCTTGAGTTGAACAAGGATAAACTATGCCACAAATAGTTGTTTTACCTTTAAACTATATCCACCTATAGTTAAATAGATATAGATATAAATAAAGATAAAAATACTATGGGAAATAAATGACTTGAACATTTAACAATTCGTGTGTAAAACGACTACTCTACCATTGAGTTAATTCCCCTAAAAAAGCGGGTTGAGGATTTGCGCCCCAATCTTTTGGTCATGAGCCAAATATGTTACCATTACACTAACCCACTTATAACCCAAAAGAGATTTGAACTCTTGTTTTAACAGTGAAAATGTTATGTCTTAACCAACTTGACCACTGGGTCTAAGCCCAGTGTAAGTATCGCACTTACTTCTACCGATTACAAAACGGTTACATTACTTTTATGTTAACCGGGCTTTAAATTCATCAGTATAATTATATTTTATAGTAAATTAATAATTAGTACTTTATACCTGAAAACATATATGTTCTTACAATCAAAGCCTAATACGTATTGTTATAATACGTTTATAAGAGTATAATAAAATAAGATTCGTGCTTATATGCCTTCAGCTCTTATATTTAATTGACGTGGCTTTCTTGCTATGCCTACCAAAATGAGGTACTTTAGTTAAAATACTTATTTAATAAACAACAAGTAAACTATAGGTCAACATACCCAATTCCTTTCGTACAAAGGGGATAATTTTATTTTACTCAAATTTCCTCTAGAAGATAGAAACCATACTGTCTCACGACGTATTAAACCCAACTCATGTAGCTCTTTAATCGACGAACAGTCGAACCCTTCATGATTCCTACGTTCAAGAGGATGAGCTAAGCCGACATCGAGGTGCCAAACCGCGCACTCAATTTGTACTCTCTTGCGCTTATTAGCCTGTTCAATTTGTTAACAAAAAAATTTCTTTTTTCCATAATTTTCATTATGGTTCAGACTATGTTTTCATTTTTAGTATATATATATGTTTTTTAATTTTCAGTTAATTTCCACTTACTCAACCTTTTAATCCAAATGAACCAATACGAGTTTTAGAATTTAATTTTGTGTATTGTAAATTTGAATTTAAATTATTTCTTAATAATATAGAAAATAAACCTTTATATGATGAATCTATATTTAATAAATTTCCTTTATAAATAACTTTATTTATAGACCTAGATGCTGTATATCTTCTATTTAATCTACCATTTGCTTCTAATCTAAAACCAGAAATATATTTGTACTTAAGATTTATGATTATTTTTTTATATAAAAATTTGTTTACATAGTATTTTTTTTTGTTTAAATTTTCTTTTTTAATTAATGGATCTAATATAACTTTTTTTTTTTTT
>Ga0209327_1000024_pt1 | contig 9313 bp, 5 predicted proteins | sample TexAe_OM3H0_O2_FD_187946 | JGI IMG/M metagenome (GOLD analysis project Ga0209327, IMG submission 187946) | Forest soil microbial communities from Davy Crockett National Forest, Groveton, Texas, USA - Texas A ecozone_OM3H0_O2 (SPAdes) (version 2) | ecosystem: Environmental > Terrestrial > Soil >...
CGAGCCGGAGCAAGCCGGTCAGATCGCCGCGAAAACACTCGAGCGCCTGCGCTCTGTCGGCCTCGACGGCCTCGTGCTCTACGACATCGATGACGAGAGCGACCGCAATCCCGAGGAACGCCCTTTTCCGTTCCTACCCACGATGGACCCAGCCGACTACCTCGCTCGCCATCTCGTCGGCTTGGAAGTGCCGGCGATCGTGTACCGCGCTGTCAGCAAGTATCCAGAGCAAGGTCTTCGCTCGTGGCTCGGCGAACAAGCCCCAACCGGCGCGCTGTCGGTGTTCGTCGGCGCGTCCTCTCGTGAGAAGGCGGTGGCAACATCTCTGTCGCGAGCCTACGAGCTCAGGACCGAGGTTTGCCCGGATCTTCTTCTCGGAGGTGTCGCGATCCCGGAGCGGCACACGCGCGGGCGCGGGGAGCACGTCCGTCTGCTGGCGAAGCAGGCGGCAGGTTGCTCGTTCTTCGTTACGCAAATCGTCTATGACGTCAACGCCGCGAAGAACTTGGTCTCCGACTATCACTACGAGTGTGCCGCTCGTGACGTAAAGCCGGCGCCGATCGTGTTCACGTTCTCGGTCTGCGGATCGCTGAAGACGCTGGAGTTCACTCAGTGGCTCGGCGTCGATGTGCCGCATTGGATCGAGAACGAGCTGCGCCACGCGGACAACACCCTCGAGGCGTCCTACGATCAAGCCGTCGCCACGGCGGTCGAGCTGATCGCGTTCTGCCGGCGCGTCGGAGTTCCATTCGGGCTCAGCGTCGAGAGCGTCTCGATCCGCCACGTCGAGATCGAGGCGTCCGTCCGCCTCGCCACGCGGCTACGAGCAGAGCTGCGTCGCTAGTTCGGCCCGAGCACCTTCACCTGGCCGCCGCTACAACCCCTTTTGTGAGAGGCCGGACATACTCCTGGCAGCTTGCGCCAGTGGCCCGTACGAATCGTCTTGCATCTCGCGAGGGTCTCCCGCATCCGTATCGAGCCGCGGCGCGAGCGCAAGGAACGCCGCGACGAGCGCCGGATCGAAGTGCGTCCCGCTGCCCTGCTGGATCTCGGCAAGCGCTTGCTCGGTGGTCCATGCCTCCTTGTAGGAGCGCCTGGCAAGCAGCGCATCGTAGACATCGACAACTGCGCAGATGCGCGCCGCGATCGGGATCTCCTCCCCCTTCAAGCCGGCGGGATAGCCGCTCCCGTCCCAGCGCTCATGGTGTGACATGGCGATATCGCGCGCCATCTGGACGAGCGGGTTGGAGGAGTCGGCGAGAATCTGCGCACCGGCCGTGGTATGCGCCTTGACCACCTCCCACTCGTCAGGGTCGAGCTTTCCCGGCTTGAGCAGGATGCGATCGGGAATGCCGATCTTGCCGATGTCATGCATCGCGCTCGCGTGGCGAAGAATCTCGGCCTGCTCCGCGCTCCAGCCGATCTGGAGAGCCAATTGCCGGGAATGCAGGCCGATGCGTTGGATGTGCTCCCCTGTCTCGGTGTCGCGTGTATCGACAGCCTGCGCGAGGCGCTGGATCAGCTCGAGCTGACTTTCGCGCAACTGACGCGCAAAGGCGTTTCGCTCGATGAAGGCTGCTACGTAGCTCGCTGCGACGGTGCCGACGGCAGCCAGCGCCCATGCCGCCAGCGGATAGCTGAGCACAAGCACGGTCCCTGCGTCGAACGCGGCTTGGGCGATCAGCACGTAGCCGACTGCAACGACAGCGGCCAGCAACAGCGAGCCGAGGACGCGGAGCCTCAGCGAAGCCAGCGGCGCGATCAAAGCACCCAGCACGATCGCGATCAGCGCAAGCCATCCCGGAGCGGGCTGGAGCGGGTTGCCGTGCAGCGCCGTCCATATCGCGTTCGCCTGGATCTCCGGTCCCGCCATCGGGCTGGCCGACGTGGTGGAGGTCTGATGGACGTCCTGCAGCGTCGCAGATGTGGCGCCGACGACGACGATCTTCCCCTCGAACACCTGCGGCTTGACGCGACCTTCGAGCACGTCGGCGTAGGAGACGGTCTTGATCGTTGCCGGCGGACCGCGGAAGTCGATCAGCGCACGGTCGTCGGAGAAGCGCGAGCGCGGGACGGTGGTTCCGGCAGACTCGCTCGCGGCGACGGCAAAGCCCTTCAGGCCGAGCAGCGAGTAGGGGTAGCGGCGGATGACCCCGCCAGATTCAGCAGGCAGATTGGCTGCCGCCGCAACGGCGCGCGCCTGTTTGAGAGCTTCTTCTCCGCCGAGCACGTCAGTCTTGCCGGAAGAATCGACTTCGGTGGTCGCGAGCACGACCGGTGACTTGGAGTGACTGATCGATTCGTAGAGCGCGAGGTCATCGCGCCTATCCGTCGGCTCGGTGAATTGCACGTCGTAGGCGATCGCGCGTGCACCATCGTCGGCCAGGCGGTCGATGACCGCGGCGTGGAGCCGGCGCGGGAAGGGCCATTGGCGGCGGAGCTCGGAGAACGTCTTGTCATCGATCGCCACGACGACCACGCCCGGCGCCTTTGCCGCGCCACGCGCGCTGAAGCGCATGTCGATCGTGTCGCTCTCCAGGCGAGGCCAAGCGTCCACGAGATATGCGGTGAGGCCACCGGCCGTCGCGACGAGCGCCGCCACGGCGACTGCCAGTGTCTTTGGGGTCAGGCTCAGACGCCTCACGCGTCAGCGCTCGCCTTGCTAGCGCTTTGCCAGGTAGCTGTGGCCCGCACGGACGAGCAGCGATCGGTGGCGATGCAGATCGCGGACGCTGACGAGCCCCTGCTTGACCGTTGTGAGCGTCCCGTCGCAGCGGTTGGTCGTCTCCCAGTAGGTGCCGCGCACGGTGGCGACGCTGTTCTGACCGCGCGTGCTGTACTGGCCGTGGTTGTCCTTGGCCCAAAGGGTCGGCGGCGCCTTGGCTCGGGCCGCGCTTGCCACGGAGCTGCGAGCGTGCCGGGCGGCGGCGGCACAGCCCGACGGACGCGGAAGCGTGAACGTCGTCATTCCGGCTCCGGGGCGCTGCCCGACCGCAAAGGATCCGTGCCAAAGCGTCGCGCTCTGGACCTTGCCCGCCGCGTTGACTGCGGTCGTCAGGCGGACGACACCGTGCTGCGCGTCGATCACCGATCCAATCGGGATGTTCTGCGAGGGCCCGAGCGGCAAGAGCCCCGCAGCGCCCGGCACGCGGACGAGCACGAGACCCGAGATCACGCCGGCAACGGCCGTCTTGCCCACCGACGGTGGAGCCACCGCCGGGGAGTCCAGCCCGCGCAGGTCAGGCGAGCCCGTGGCCGCCGGTATGGATGCACCTAGAGAGCTCGCCTGGGTGGTGAAGGTGACATCGGTGCCGTAGGTCGTCCCAGGGGCGCAGCCTTCGCAGTCGCTGGCGACGATGCGGTAGTGGTAGGTCGTGCCGGGCGTCAACCCGGTTAGCACCTGAGAGAGCGAGTGCTCAGTGCTATCGGAGCCAACGCCACCATCGATCATGGGCGCCTGGTTGCCATAGGCGGTGCTCGCCCCCCAATCGAAGTGGTAGGTCGTCGCAGCGCCTCGCGGGTTCACGATCCCCGCGAGCGTCGCGGTGCCCTGCCCTATGGACTGTGCCGCCTCCGTGACCACGAGCGGCGCTGGGGCCGTCGAGAACGTCTCATCCGGCCCATACGCGGTTCCTTCCGCACAGCCGCCGCAGTTGCTCGCGACGACCCGGAAGTGGTAAGTGGTGTCCGGCGCGAGTTCGCCGAGGGTCTGTTCGACAGCGTGTTCGCTGCTATCAGAGCCGACGCTCGCGTCGGCGCCCGGCGCCCGGCTTCCGTAGGCGGTGGTGGCGCCCCAATCGAAGTGATAGGTCGTCGCCTGACCTTGTGGGTCGATTGATCCGTGCAGGGTTCCGCCGATGAGCGTCGCGCCCGTCGCCGGCAACGTGGCGGCCGTTGGCGGCGAGGCTGTCGTAAAGGTCTGGTCCGGGCCGTAGGTCGTGCCGCTTGCGTTCGTCGCCACCGCGCGAAAGTGATAGCTCGTCGTCGGGGCAAGTCCAATCGCGTCCGTGGACACGACGGCGGGGGTGGCGCCGCTGCCGGCCGACGCCGTCGAGGTCTGCGAGCCATATTCGCTGCTCGGCCCGTACTGGAAGAAGTATTCGGTCGCTTGCGAGTTGGCTCCGACGGGAGCAGCGAGCGTCGCGGTCTGCTCGGCGACGTTGGAGTAGGTGGCCGCCCCTACGCTCGGCGCAACGGTCAGCGTGCCAATCTTGCCGCCGTTGGCGACCTCGGTGAACCACAGGTTGCCGTTCGGCCCGGTGGTGATCCCGAGCGGCTGACTGTTGCTCGTCGGCGTCGCCGTCTGCGTGATGACCCCAGCGGTCGTGATCTTGCCGATCTCGCCGGGGTTGTTGAACTCGGTGAAGTAGAGGTTGCCGTCGTTGGCGGCCGCGATTCCTTCGGGCCTGATGTTCGTCGGCAGGCCCGTTTCGTACTGGGTGATCGCGCCCGCTGTGGTGATGCGGCCGATTCGGCCGGGGTTTGCTTCCTCGGTGAACCACAGGTTGCCGTTGGGTCCGGCCGCGATGCTCTGTGGTTTGCTGGTGGCGGTCAGCCCGGCTGAGAACTCGGTGATCGTGCCTTCCGTCGTGATCCGGCCGATTCGGGCCGGATTCGTCGTCTCGGTGAACCACAGGTTCCCGTCCGGGCCTGCAGCGATCCCCTGGGGTTTGCTGCCCGAAGTGAGGCCGCTCGTGAACTCCGTGATCGTTCCCGATGGCGTGATCCGACCGATGCCGCTCTGGCTCGAGGAGATCGTGAACCACAGGTTCCCGTCGGGACCCGCCGCAATTCCGGCAGGCTTTGCCGAGGTCAACAGGCCGCTTGGAACGGAGAACTCGGTGACGATCCCGGAAGGGGTGATCCGGCCGATCTTTTCCTGCGATGGCTCGGTGAACCACAGGTTCCCGTCGGGACCGAGCGCGATGCCTTCGGCCGGCCCGCTGACGCCTGCGGTGAATTCGGTGATGGTTCCTGCGGGCGTTATCCGGCCGATGCCGCCCGGGCCCGCACTCTCGGCGAACCACACGCTGCCGTCGGGCCCCGCCGTGATACCGGCCGGATTGCGCCCACCGGTCAGCAACGAGAACTCGGTCATCGTCGGCACGGCTCCTGCGGGAGCCACGTCGCACAGCAAGGTGATTGCTAGCAGCGCTGGGACGAGCGCCAGCCGGGAAAGCCTCATAACGAACCTATCGGCCGCCTCCCGCTAACGCTTGATTCCCGGACGGCGTTCGCAGATCGCGGGTGTATTTACCTGCCCGCGAGGAGCGCGTGCCCGCGAGGAGCGCCAGCGCGCCGCTGACTTGCGATCACGCGTTCGAGCTTGCGTCGAACGCCGAGTAGCCGCGCGCGCGACCAAGGACTCCCAGCGCAGAGAGTGCGGGGCGCAGGAGGGCATCGGGTCCGGCGAGTCTCAGCACGTCGCGATACTCGCTCAGCAGGACGCCAAAGGCAAGCGGGCTGGGCATGCCGCTTCTTCCGACTCTGCCGTGGCGGTGGATCGCATCGATCGCTCTGAACCACTGCTCGGTGCGACCCGCGGGACTCGTCTGCCAAACGACGCGCGCGGGCTCGGGGTGATCGTTCCAGAGACGATGGGTCCGGCCGCGCGGGATCTCGATGGATTCACCAGCGCCGAGAGCGCGTGTCGTGCCATCGATCTCTACCTGGACCGCTCCGGTAAGCACCTCGAATTGCTCGTCTTGTGTCGGATGCCAGTGACGCGGCGGGCGGCTGCGGCCGGCGAGATAGGTCGCCTCCACTTCTAGGCCCTCGCCGGTACGCGAGATCAGCTTGATCGACTCGATGGGTGTTAGCTGCAGTTCCTCCGGCACGCCAGCTCCTCTAGGTCAAGTATCTTTAGCTTAAGATAGTTGATGTCAAGTTAGTTCGTGGCGATGCTCTCGTCAAGAGCAGATTAGGGTGGCCTCGTGCAGCCCGATCGAATACAGGTGCTCGTCGCGCAGTGGCGTCAGGAGCGCCCCGACCTAGATGTCGAGGCGATGACGCTCGTCGCCCGAATCCTCACGGTCGCAGCGCTGGTCTCTCAGCGAGTCGAGTCGCTCGCAAAGGACCACCAGATGACGTCCGCCGAGGGTGACGTGCTGTTCACCTTGCGGCGCTCTGGAGCGCCCTACACCTTGTCGCCGACAACCCTCGCAAAGTCGCTGCTCGTATCGAGCGGCACGATGACGAACCGACTCGACCGGCTCGAGCGGCGAGCGCTGATCGAGCGCAAAGCGAACCCCCGCGATCGCCGGGCCGTCGACATCCTGCTCACACGCGAGGGCCTGGACCTAGTCGATGAGGCGATCACCGAGCACGTCACCAGGGAGGTAGAGATGCTCTCCGGGCTGACTTCGACCGAGCGCACTCGGCTCGACGCGATCCTTCGAAAGCTCGGCAGCCAGCTCCAAGCGGACTGAATCGCGCGACAGCCACCGAGCTGGGCGCGACATTGGGACCTATTTCTGACCTTTCTTCTGTGCCGAGTTGCTCTCGTGAGCAACTGATCCATAAAAGCGCTTCCACGATCAAGCGCCCCAACGAAAAACGACCGCCCAAGGGACGGTCGCAGGATTACATAGCGGGGGCGGGATTCGAACCCGCGACCTTCGGGTTATGAGCCCGACGAGCTACCAGACTGCTCCACCCCGCGTCGCTACTTCATGTTCTAGCAAAGATCGAACGCCGGAACACGCGCTGCGAGCGACGATCCGCCGGGCACGGCCGCCGGCGCGCACCATCTAGCATCCCGCCCGTGCACGTCGCCGTAGTCGACATCGGAACGAACTCGACGCGCCTGCTGATCGCCGATGTCGACCGCGACAGCGGCGAGCTGCACGAGCTCGCGCGTCGCTCGGAGGTCACGCGCCTCGGCGAAGGCGTCGACGCGTCCGGCTCGCTCTCCGACGCCGCGATCGACCGCGTCTTGAAGGTGCTCGCCGAGTACCACGGCGAAATCGAGGAGCACGACTGCGAGGCGAACCTCGCCGTGCTCACCTCGGCCGTGCGCGACGCCGACAACGGCGAGCAGTTCGCCGCGCGCCTGCGCGATGAGTACGGGCTCGACGCGCGTGTTCTCAAGGGTGAGGAAGAGGCACAGCTCACGTTCCTCGGTGCGATGTCCGGCCAGGCCGGGCCCGACCAGACGACCGACGAGGCCGGCAGCGCCGATCCGAAGTCGAGCGAGCCGACCGTCGTGATCGACGTCGGCGGCGGCTCGACCGAGTTCGTCGTCGGCCGCGGCCACACGGCCGGCTTCCACGTCTCGCTGCAGGCCGGCGTCGTGCGCATGAGCGAGCGCCACATCCACTCCGACCCGCCCGAACCTGACGAGTTGCAGGCCCTCGCAGCAGACGTACGCGAAGTCTTCACAGAAGGCCTCCCGTCGAGCGAGCGCGAGCACGTCACGCGCGGCATCGCCGTCGCCGGCACCGCGACACAAGCCGCCGCGATCGAGCAAGAGCTCGACCCCTACGACCCGACGCGCGTCGACGGCTACGACCTGCAGCTCGGGACGATCGAACTGCTGCTCGCGCGGCTCGCCGACATGGACGAAGCGAAGCGCCGCGAAGTCGTCGGGCTGCACCCAGACCGCGCGCCGACGATCGTCGCCGGGATGATCGTGCTCGGCGAGGCGCTGCGCGCGTTCGGCCTCGAGCACGTCGAAGTCTCAGAGCACGACATCCTGCACGGCGGCGCGCTGCGCCTAGCGGGCGTCGGCTGACCTGGCTCCCGCGATCCGGCCAAGCGCTCTCGCGGCGAGCGCTTCTCGCCGCACGCTCCAGCCACCCGCGCGTTACCGCACAGCCAACGAGCTAAGCCAGGTTCGACTTGCGCGGGTAGACGACGTTCGGGTCCGTCAGCACGTTGACGAGCGCCGGCTTGCCCGACTCGAACGCGCGCGCGATCGCCGGCTTCAGATCCTCCGGGCGCTTGACCATCTCGCCGTAGCCGCCGAGCGCCTCGACCACCTCGTCGTAGCGCGTTTCCGGCCGCAGCTCGGCGGCGACCGAGTAACCGTAGAGGAACTCCATCGGATGCTTCTCGAGCGCCCAGATCCCGTTGTTGCCCATCACCGCGACGATGTTCACGCCGTGGCGCGCGAGCGTGTCGAACTCCATCCCCGAGAAACCGAACGCGCCGTCGCCGATCATCAGCACGACCTGGCGCTCCGGGTGCGCAAGCTTTGCCGCAAGCGCATAGCCCGGCCCCGTCCCGAGGCAGCCGAACGGCCCCGGATCGAGCCAGCACCCCGGCTCGTAGCTGTCGATCACGCGACCCGCGTAGGAGACGAAGTCGCCGCCGTCGCCGATCACGATCGCGTTGCGGTCGATCACTTCGCCGAGCTCCGCATAGAGCCGCATCGGGTGAAGCGGTGAACGTCCGTCCTCACGCTCCGCGCGCTCCCCCTCGCGACGCTCCGTCTCGACCGCGCGCAGCTCCGAGATCCACACCTCGCTTGCGAGCGCCTTCGCGCCAGCTGCGGCGCGCACGTCTTCGAGCGCAGGCCCGAGCGCGCCGTAGCACTCGGCCGCGACCGCGCGAGGCAACTGGCGCTCCTGTTCGGCGACGTCCATCACGACGATCTCCGTCTCCTCGCCGAAAGCCGCTCCGAACGCGAGGCGGAAGTCCATCGGCACGCCGATCACGAGCGCGACGTCGGCGCCCTTCAACCCCTGTGAGCGCGCGCGAGAGAAGAACAGCTCGTGGTCCGAAGGTACACACCCGCGCGCGAGGCCGTTGAGGAAGACCGGGATCCGCAACGTCTCTGCGAGCGCGAGCAGCGCCTTCTCGCCATGACCCCAGTAGAGGTCCGTGCCGGCCATGATCACCGGACGCTCCGCCTCGCGCAGCAGCTCGCCGGCGCGTTCGATCGCCGTGCCCGACGCGCGCGCCGGTGCCGGGTCCTTCGCCGCCGGTGCCTGCTCCGGCGCCTCCATGAAGACGTAGTCGAGCGGGAAGTCGACGAACGCCGGGCCGCCGTGCGGCGCGAGCGCGGTCTCGAACGCGAGGTCCGTCAGACCCGCGATCTCCTCCGTGCCGCCCGCCGTCGCCGCGAGCTTCGTCAGCGGGCGCACGAACGGGACGTGGTCGATCTCCTGCAGCGAGCCCTGCCCCCAGCGCAGCGCCGGCGCGCGCCCGCCGAGCACGACCATCGGCGAGTGGTTCGCCTGTGCCGAGCCCATCGCACTCATCCCGTTCGTCACGCCCGGGCCGGCCGTCAGCGCGCACACGCCGACCTCGCGCGTGACCTTCGCCCAGCCCTCCGCTGCAAACGCCGCCGTCGACTCGTGGCGGACGTCGA